>Ga0307431_1000096_pt1 | contig 71279 bp, 66 predicted proteins | sample SalMarWE160170MG_FD_202155 | JGI IMG/M metagenome (GOLD analysis project Ga0307431, IMG submission 202155) | Salt marsh sediment microbial communities from the Plum Island Ecosystem LTER, Massachusetts, United States - WE1603-170 | ecosystem: Environmental > Aquatic > Marine > Intertidal zone >...
AAATATTATCCCTTTTCCTCTTTAACTTCTCTATTTTGTTTGATTGCTTCATAACAATTATTATAATTAAAAAAACAAAAAAGTCAAGTGTTTTTCAGTTTTTTACCGATTTGGGCAACACGCCCTCGACACTTGACAATGTTTGAAATCATCCCTCCACCCCATTCAAAATTTTAATCGTTCTTTTTATTTTCTTCATACATCTTTCCGGATCTTTTTTTTGATTTCATAGATTCTCTGAATCTAAGTCAAATCGTTAAATAAGAAAATAGTCAAATAGTTATTTTAGGATTTTGGATTTGGGGGTTGTATAATTGGTATAATTGGTATAATTGGTATGATTGTATAATTGGGGTCATATAATTGGTATAATTGTAAAATACAGCACCCCTGGCGGAGGAAATTTCTTATATTTATAAATCAGCTCACCATAATCTCTATCAAAAGTTAAGATTATACGTTTTTCTTTCTTTGCTTTTTTTTAAGACCTCTAAGTCTTTTGCTCCAGGATTCTTTTCTAATATACTTTCTACGTTGTATCCGTCTTCTCTGAGTATTTTTATACTGGTAAGAGGAAAATTTTCGTTGGCAAGAAAAAACATTAATTTTTATCGGTTGTTATTGCATATAAAGATTCTTCACGCATGCACTCCGCAGCAAACGCCAAAACAGCACGCGGGCTATCTTTTGTTAAAGTAGGATAGTTTTCCAATATTTGTTGTTCTAACCAACCTTTAGCAAATAACCCTAAAATGAATTCAACAGAGAGGCGAGTACCTTTAATAACAGGTTTACCCACTAAAATTTCCGGGTCTGAATGTATAAAATCTTTCCAATTAATATCGGCCATATTTCCTCTCCTTTTATATTATATTTTAGTACTAAAAATAACGATGTCAAGTAGAAAAACCAATAAAGAGGTGGTGGGGTTTAGTGTTTTTAGTATATTTCGTACTTAAATAAATTTTTTTTCTTCGTGCCTTGGAGCCTTCGTGGCTAATCAATGAAACCGATGGGTGATTCACAAGGTCTTATTTATAAAAGGAGGAGAAATGGAAAATAAATTTAATATCATATTTTTGGTTACATTATTATTTTTCTTTCCGATGTTTGCAGAGGGAAAGAGTCTTATTGAACAAGTTAAAGAGAGGATTACTAAGGAAGCAGAAAAAATAGAAGAGAAAAAAGAGGAGAAAAAATCCGCTGAAGAAGAGAGCCGTATTAAAGAGGTTAAAGATAAGATTGTAAAAGAAAAGAAAAAAGAAGAATATAAAGTTGAAGTAAAGGGGAAAAAAAAGAAAAAAGAAGAAGAAAAGGAAAAAGATAAGGATAAGTATAATCATGACTATGTTAATGATTATAAAAACAAAAATGACCATGATTACGCTTATGATAATGATGGAAGATACCATAAGAAAAAATATAAATATGATTATTATTCAGATAATGATTTACTTTATCGGATTTACGATAATATTTCTTTTGATGTAATATATGACGATTACACTTATATAGATGATTCCGACTTAATTTCTCCCAGTCCGATATACACGGATAAACATCCGAGAAAAATCGCATTCCTTAATTCTTCAGTCGAAGCTGCCTATCTGGGTAAGGATATAGATGACACTTACGGAGTTACGGCAAAAATTTCCGCAAACCTTTATAACTTACATTTTAATTGTTTCTATCAGAGTATTTTTTCAAGCGAGGAATCTCTGACTCTTTATTCGATAAATGGCGGTTTCTCTTTCTCGGTGCAGAATGTTACGTTAACGCCTTTCATAGGAGCTTTTTATATCGAACCGCTCGAGGAAGCTCGATTCTCTTATGGGGCTAATTTACAGGTTTTCCTTCCCGATAATTACAATTTGGATTTATACACCTTAAATTCGTCGTACGGTTCGCTTAACTTCAACAATTTTTCCGCTTCTTTAAATCACGCATTTTATAGATTTAATGTTGGTCTGGGCTTCAACTATAATAATTACGCGGGGGTCTCCTTTTCGGGACCCCTTGTCAAGCTTTCTTTCTGGTTGTAGAGGTGTTTGGGGAACGGTACTTGACCCCTTATGGAATAGTTACACATTCCATGGAGTAAACATTGTGACATTAGTATATATAAAACTAACCTAATAATCTTCTTCAATATAATATAAACCTGCCTAACACAGCTAACCGGGGGACTTGATTTAAAGATAAAAAATAATATATTTTATTGTTGAGAAGACGAAAGTGGCTAAACAAAAAGTTTTAATTCTTTATTTGATGTTATCAATAATGAATCTAAATGCCGGGCCTCGTATACAGTTTAGAAGTGATGTAATTGACTTCGGTGTGATGAAACAAAGAGAAACAAGGACTAAGGAGATTGTTTTCAAGAATGTGGGCAATGAAGATCTGGAAATAAAGAAAGTTCGATCCTCATGTAGTTGTGCTGTGGGAGAAATAAATCCTCCAAATAATATAATATTACCCCGTGGTACGGGTAAAATCCAGGTTACTTTTAACTCTCAGGTTTACAGGGGCAAAATTATTAAAAAAGTACATATTCATCCAAATGACCCAGAGAACAGTGAAGTTTGCCTGAAGGTTAAAGAATTTCAGAATCTTATTTTAAGTTATAATTAGGAGGTTCTATGATTCGATATAGTATATTCCTTTCAAATATCCGAGAATCATACCGGAAAAGACGACATCAGAGGCGATGGTCTGGGAGATCAAAGATCGTGATTTCTTCGAACCCAATATTAATTCCTATTGTTTTAATGTTGATTAGTATTACAGCGTCCGCGACGACTTATTATGTTTCCTCAAGCACTGGAAGCCATGCCAATAATGGCACTTCGGCTGCAACACCGTGGAAGACATTGAATAAAGTGGCTACTACAAATTTTGCAACAAGTGACAGGATACTGTTCAAACGCGGAGATACACTTTACGGTGAGTTTTCAAAACCATTGTGGGAAAAAGGATATATCGGCACGCCTTCGAATCATTTTTATATAGGCGCGTATGGTACAGGCGATAAACCGATTATAATGATGGATTGCAGCAATTTAGTCTGGACTCCGCGTGCAGGTTTTGATTCGGTCTATGCCGCACCTGCTATCGGTTTTTGCTATTCTTCGCATGGCTATGAATATATTAATGGTGAATGGTCTCAAATGACGCAATATAAAGACGATATTTCCGATATAGGTGAACCTGAAGGATTGATAGAGTACCTCAATTCTTTTACTCCGTCAAGTTATGGCCCGGCGCACAGAGATTCGCCGATTGATACGGTTTATTGCAGGACTCATGACGGACTTGCTCCGAATGTGAAAATCTTGAGGCAGAATTTTTTCGAAGCCAGTTATCTGACAATGGAGAATCTTGATTTCCGAAATGGCTTCCACGCGTTAAATACTTATCCGGCGAATAATTCAATATTCAGGAATCTGTATATGCGGAATTTCATCGGCATAGCATTTTTCCTTGCCGGAGGTTCAAGCGATAATTTAGTAGAAGCCTGCAGGGCAGATTCGGGGGCATACACGGCATTTTATTCGTGGCACTCTCATAGAAATTTATACCGATACGATACTGCCTATGTAGTACGAGATACCATTATGGGTATATACTTGAATATTGAACAAGCCGGATTTGGGGGTGAACGAGATACGGCTACGGTGTGGGAATATTGTTATGTATACGGCGGAGATATGGCTGGATGGGACACGTTTTTTAATCTTAATGATACCATAAGGTATTGCAAAGTAGAGAACAGTCCCAGAGGATTTATGTTACAAGGTGTCGGCTGGGTTGCACATGATAATACTTATACAACAATGGGTGTTTCCGGGGTTTTAGGTTTCAAGGTCGATATAAGCTACACGTGGAAGGATAATACCTATCTTACTACCGGCGGCCGAACGCATGTGTATAACAACACGATAATAGCAAGAGGTTCCGGTTTATGGGCATCGTCCTGTGCGGAAGGTTCAAGCATTCTATTCGAAAATAACATAGTATACGGAACTGCATCAAATACTAATTTCAGCAGGCTTGAAACAATAAATACGACAAGTATAAATAATACATTCTGTGGAAATGGCAGATGGTTGACCGGAACATGGCCTAATCAAACTTCTTACAACACGCTTGCTGCATTGCTTGCGGCGACAGGTTACGAAGAGGGGTCGGTATGGCATTCCAATTGTGGGTTTTCACCTACAGGGACATTCACCGTTACACCGGATTCTCTCCCCGAGGGTGGAGGTATCGTCACACTCGAATGGACCAGTATAGATGCTACATCTGCTTCGATTAGTCCCTTGATAGGTTCGGTAGCGACAAGCGGAACCGATTCTGTTACGATTGACAGTACTACAGTATTTGCGCTCACACTTGAGGGCTCAGGTGGATCATCTATGTATACTGCACGAGTAATCGTCGGATCTCAATTGCCTGGTATTAAACCTGATACACCGCCGGATTTTTTCCTCAACCAGAATTATCCCAATCCTTTCAATGAGAGCACAACAATCGAGTTCACCATAAAAGATGAAGGATATGCAACCCTAAAAGTGTACGATCTCCTCGGTCGTGAGATAGAAACACTTGCCCAAGGGACGTATTCGCGCGGAGTCCACCAATTTCAATGGAATGCCAGGGGGATGGCGAGCGGTGTCTACTATTACAAGTTTACCGCAGGTTCTTATATTGAAACGCGCAGTATGATATTAGTACGTTGATAACAAAATGGCTGTAGTCACAGATTCTCCATAGGGTGTTTCACATGACTATAGATAGGAGATGAGCAATAAAAAAAAAGAAAATTAGTATCTTGTGTCTTTTGTTTGGATTTTTAATTTGCAAGGCACAGGTAGTGCAAGACCCATACTCAGCGTACAATCCCGACATATATGGGAGTGCAGTCAATGCGGCTGTATTAACCAACTATAGAATAGATACAGAAAAGGTATCTTACAAATTTCGGGCTACTCATACAGGAGCAATTTCTAGTATTCGTATATATATTGAGAGTTGGAAAGAGGGAAGTAGATACGGCGATGGAAATGGCGGAACATGGAGAATCTCTATCAGAAATGACAGTACTTCAAATCATTGGCCTGCTAATACATATCTGACGTCTTTAATACGAGTAATGGCAGCCGATTCAAATGGCGGCATTAAACTTATTACCTTTGGTACTCCAGCCAACGTCACAGCGGGGAATTTATATCATTTAGTGTTTGAGAATATCGATGCAGATCCTACAGTCAATTATTCATCTGTAAACACTCTTACGATGTGGCCCGGAGATCATCTCGCTCCTGAGCAACTATTTGCGGCAGATTCTGACTGGAATTCAATTTATTCGATACCTACCTATACGGTTTGGGAAAGTATTAGGTACGGTCGAACACCGATCACGGAATATTATTATACAGATGGCTACTCGACGGGTATGGGATATATGGAAGTATGGGTTGGGAATCCAAAGACCATATCAGATAGTTCGTCAGTACGTGAGACATTCACGGTCACAGGAAAAAGCAGGAACGTATCAAGCGCCGCGGTGTGGGTGAGGCGGTTATCAGGGAGTGACCCGTTGACGGTGAGTCTCGAAAAAACGGATGGCACTTTATTGGCACAAGATACAGCATCTGCGTTATCAATCCCTACTACATATTCATGGATTAGTTTTACATTCGATTCAACTCAGAGTCTGGTTGTAGGGCAAAGTTATAATCTTGTCCTTACTACTCCGACATCTACGAACTATGATATATATGCAATATGTGATGGAGGATCTACTTTTACAGTAAATGCACGTTTTGCAGATGGGTACTCCCAGTTCACTACAGGGAGTGGTTGGACGGGGTGGGACCAATGGGGAAAGGAGAATCTAACAAATGGCGATCTCATGTTCTATTTTCTGATTGACACTACAGAAACAGGTATCTTTTCAGAGAAAACGGTACCTGAAGTATACAGGTTATATCAGAACTATCCAAATCCATTTAATGAGAGTACATCGATATGCTACGGACTACCATATCTGTCTTATGTAAGCATAAAGGTGTACAATACGCTTGGACAGGAAGTGGCCACGCTGATTAGCGAGGACAAACTTTCCGGACGCTACACCGTGCAGTTTGATGGTTCAACACTCACAAGCGGCATTTACTTCTACAGATTGAAAGCCCTGACGGAGGGCGAAGAGAGAGATATGTATGTCGAGACAAAGAAACTTTTGCTGTTGCGTTAAATTATTGTTTTATTAAGAATTATCTTGAGCTATCGAACCTTGGTCTTGTTTTTTGACTCTCTTTCAAATAGTTATCGTAGTTATTAAATCGTTAAATAGTAAAAACAGTGGTTAAAAATTTTATTCATCTCCTTCCTTTGATCTTAACGTAACTTTTCGTACTCCTTTCCGTCTTAAGCTTACAAATGAAAAAGTTTATATTTATCTACTTGATTTCTTTTATGCTTTATGGAAAGGCAGCGAATGTGGTGATATTAAGTGAAGTTTTAGAGGAAGCAAGAAAAAATAACCCTGAAATTATAGCTTATAAGGCAAAATACGAAGCCTCAAAAAGCAGAACATCTACATTTAGGAACTTAAATGATCCTATGATAGCGATAGAAGAATCTTCCAACGATATGAAGATGTACAGTATTACTCAAAACTTTCCTTTTCCAATAAAATTAAGCAACCTGTCCAATCTTGCGAGAGCAGAAGCAGAAATGTATAGAAACATTTATTTGGAGAAGGAACAGGATATCTTAAACAAAGTAAAGAAAAGTTATGCCCATTTGTTTTTTTTGCATAAAAAGTATAGAACAGTAAATGAGTCAAGATCCTTCTTGAATCAGTTATTTAACATTGCTTCACAAAATTATTCTATAGGTAAAGATAGTCAAGTAGATATGCTAAAGATACAGGTTGAGTTGTCTAAAACAGAAAACGACTTATTAAAAATAAAAGATGATATAAATATTGAAGAAACAAGATTAAATATGATTTTAAACAGAGAAATAGACAGTCCTATGGGAACACCCGAAGAATTAGATTCTAATGCAGTAAGCACTTCCTTAGAAGATTTGTTGAAACTTGCGAAAAAAAACGCACCAACTCTGCAAGCAACTCTTTGGTCGAGTGAGAAAGCTCAAAAAATGAAATCAGTCACAAAACAGTCCTATCTGCCCGATTTCTCCTTTAATTTCTTAATATCTATTTCCAAATTATTAATTTTTCCTTATCATAATGTTTGACGCAAAAATTCATCATTTGTTTCAAAAATAGACAGAATTTTAGAATTTGTCAAGATAATTGGCAACCTCAAAAAAACTGTTATCATTAATATACATATATGCAAAGGTATAGAAAGGTGAATTAAATGGAAGATAAGGAAAAAAAGAAAGAACAACTTTTAAAGGAAATAAAAGAATTACGTAAAACCAAAGAACTTCTTGAGAATTTGTTAAAAAGTATTCCCGTCTCACTATATTTTAAGGATAAAGAAGGGCGTCTGATTCGTGTAAGCAGATATTTCCTGGAGCAATCAGGTGCACCCTCATTAGATTACGAGAAAGAAATAATAGGTAAAAGCAACTTTGATTTATTCGGCGAGGAACTTGCCAGAGCTGCCAGGGCGGACGAAGAACACATTATGGAAACAAGAGAAACTATAATTAATAGACCGGAAACTTCATCAACACCCGATGGAGAAACGGTTTACCTTTCTACAACTAAAGCACCAATAATTGATAGTAAAGGGGGCGTAATCGGGATTGTCGGCTTAACAAGAGACGTCACCAAGCAGAAGACTGCCGAAAAAGAGCTCGAAAGTTTACTTGGGGAACTTTCCACCCCTGTTTTATACGCGTGGGAAGGGATCATAATAATGTCTCTTGTAGGTACACTCCCAAGCGACAGAGCACAAAAGGCGACACAAATCATTCTTGAAAGCATAGACCGATATAAGGCAAGATATGCTATAATAGATATCACGGGTGTGTCTGTTATCGATTCAATGGTAGCCAGTCAGCTTATAAAAACAGCAAAAGCCGTCGAAACGCTGGGCAGCAAAGCCTTAATAACAGGTGTTTCTGCAGAGATCGCAATCACTCTTGTAGACCTTGGCATAAATATGGAAAACATTATGACCAGGAATTCACTTATAGAGGGGTTACATTACGCAATCGAGTCTGTCAAAAACGAAGATTATTAAAAAGTCCACCGCAGAGACGCAGAGAACGCAGATTTTAAAAGGATTTTTTGTTTAACTAAATCCCTACCTCCACCTCCAATTTTTTAACATGTAGGACATGTAGTTACTGTAGTTTTTTTTACTAATTAACTAATATACTACTTTTAGTTTGAAGTCTTCACTTTCACCGCCGCCAACCCTTCCGAAAAATCCCGGGCTGCCTCAAACTGCGGTTTGGCTACCCATCTATTAATTTTAAAGAAAAGAAAACGTAGGATTCTAATGTAACCGTACTTATCGTTTTTCCTTACCATCGCGACGCCGCCCGAAAAATCACCTGCTTCCTCTAACCGTGGTTTAATTACCCAATCCCCTTTTTTATTGATGTATCCAAATTTACCGTTTAACTCTACCGCAGCAAAACCTTCCGAAAAACTCCATGCCTCACCGTATTGTGGTTCTATTACAATATTACCGGTTTTATCGATATAGCCATACTTACCATCTACCTGTACTGCTGCTAAACCTTCCGAAAAATCCCAGACTTCATAAAAGTGGGGTTTGATTTTCCACTCACCGTTTTTATTAATAAAACCATATTCAAAGAACGCATCCACAAATATAGGTACAGCCGCTAAACCCTCTTTGAAACTCCAAACCTCATCGAATTGAGGTTTTATTACCATAAAACCCTCTTTATTAATGTACCCCCATTTCTCACTAACAGGATCTTTGACCGGTGCCAGACCTTCCGAAAAACTTAAGGCACCCCAAAATTGAGGTCTTATTACCCGCTTACCATTACTATCAATAAAACCATATTTATACACCATACCTATCAAATTCCCCACAGCTGCCAAATCTTCCGAAAAATCTTCCGCTTTTTCAAATTGCGGTATGATCACCCATCTGCCGGTTTTATTAATATAGCCGTATTTGCCTCTAACAAATACTCTGGCCAACCCTTCTGAAAAATTCCAGGCTTTAACAAACTGCGGTTTAATTACCATCTCACCATTAGTATTGATATACCCATATCTGCCATGAACTAACACCCTGGCTAAACCATCCGAAAAATTCTCTGCTTCTTCAAACTGCGGTTCGATCACAATCTTACCTCTCTTATCTATAAAGCCCCATTTGCCACCTAAAAGCGCCAGGGACATCAACGTCAGAAATAATAATTTCCTCATAATTTCCCCTTTTTTACGAACCTCTGCCCCTCTGCGTCCAATTTAGTTACTAATGATTGAATTTCAGCTATCAACGAAACAAAAAACAAACCAAAATATTTGGAGAGGTTGGGTGATCTGGTGCTTTTCTTGTGTAATCTCGTGGTTAACTTTACAATTGAGATTTTATCTTTTTAAACCTATCAGCGTAGTACGGCAGGCTTGTCCCGCCGACACTTTTTATTTCCGATTCACCCCTCCGAATTCGGTCCCCTGCGGGAGGGTGAGAATAAAGAAGACCCAATACTGCCGGCGGAGGATTGCCTTCCATTTTCTTGAATTTCTCAAAAACCCGAACCATCCCCCTGGGATTATAACCCGCATCCTTCGCATATAATATTCCGTATCTATCTGCCTCAAATTCGTTATCTCTGCTATAACCCTGAAGTATAAGCATTGCTGCTACGTTTACAACTTCTCCGGCAGCACCTTTCGCTTTATCACCCAGAGCAATTTGAGCAAGTATGGAATAACCATATATATTTTGCAGTTTTTTCATGGAATGTCTTGCTACAAGATGGCTGACTTCATGCGAGAGAACTGCAGCGAGCTCGGCCTCACTGTTAAGAATCTCAAGCAATCCGACATAAACATAAACATAACCCCCAGGACAGGCAAAAGCATTTATTTCTTTTTTATCTATCACCTTAAATTTATACTCAATATCCCTTCTGTCACACACCCTGACAATCTTTTGCCCCACTCCATTGACATAATTCTGTACTGTCACGTTTTTCAATAATTTTTGCTCGGATTCTACATCTAAGGCAACCTGCTGCCCGATTTCAACTTCTTCAGGAGTTGAAATAAATATAAAATCGGTTTTCCCGCCAGGACCGGTAGTCACGCATGAAATACTAAAGAGAAGTAACAAAATAATTAATTTCTTCATAAAAGAATTATACTGAATTTTGTGAGCCAAGTCAATGGCATTTTTGTTAGATCGTTGGGTCGTTGGATGGCTGGGTAGTTTAAAAAACCCTTAAAATCTGCGTTTATCTGCGTCCTCTGCGTCTCTGCGGTAATAATAGGATTTCGGATTTGGGGGTTGGGATTTAGAAAAAAAACAAATTAAAAAGGGATGATGTGGTGGGCTCTGTGCTCTCTGTGTGTTCTTTTTTCCTCTGCTTGCCCCGTAGGGAAGAATAACCGTACCGGGGTGCTCTCTGTGGTAAGTTTTTTGTTTTTTTTGAAACAATTTCCAAAGATCCTGCGTCAAACAGAATAAAAGGAGGCAAAAAATGACAAAAATAAAATTTAAAAATAGATTCAAACATTTAAGAGAGGAATTTCACCCATCAACCGATTTAGGTTATTATGAAGTATATAACCCTGAAACCGTGTTTTTTTACAAATAAAAAGGAGGAATTATGGGACCTGAAACATTAGCATTACTTATACCGATTGTTGCTCTTCTTATCCCTATCTTTGCCATCTACTTTCACCACAAAGAGGAACTAGAAAGAAGGAAGGAGAGAATGCTAGCTATAGAAAAGGGAGTGGAGCTCCCCCCAGAACCGACACCCCAACCTACTACACCGCTCGATTACTTAAGAAAAGGATTGATATGCCTTGGAGTCGGGCTTGCCCTTACACTTGGAGGTTGGACTTCCGCAGGTAAAATAGGAGGACCTTTTACATCCTATTTTAAAATAGGCGGCCTCATTTTAACCTTTATAGGAGCCGCGCTTGTAATCTACTACAAAATCCAGGACAAAGTAAAAAAATAACTTGAAACTATCTTACTATAAAAAAGAGGAGCAGGAAATTCCTGCTCCTCTTTTTATATCTGCTATATCAAACAAACTTAATTCTCTTTCAAACTTGACGGTCTGCTCACCAGGGCAATCGCCGCACCTAACAGGCAAAGTATTCCCGTAACAGTAAATGCCATCGAGTAACTTTTTGTTATCTCAAGCACCCTCTTTGTATACCTTTTCAACACCTAAATCCTTTAAGACATTGGTAAGCCTGTCAACCTCAGCATAGAGTTCCACATATATCCCTTTCCTTACAAGATGAAACTTCCCAAATATCCTATTCGCTTACTATCTGGAATAAAACCAACACTTTAGTTGATAAACTCAACACCACCAGACCATATTCATTATCTACCTGCGGGGATTGACTTTTCCCCCTCCTCATATAGAATAGATAAAGGAGATTAGCTGATGTTTGATATCAAAATTACAGGGACCGGATCTTATCTACCCGATAAAATTTTAACAAATTCCGATCTAGAGAAAATGGTGGATACCTCCAATGAATGGATTACAACAAGAACAGGCATTAAAGAAAGACATATTGCGGGTAAAAACGAAACACCTTCAGACTTAGCCACAGAAGCAGCAAAGAAAGCTCTTGATATGGCTGGAATATCAGCGAAAGAATTGGACCTGGTTATGATTGCAACAATAACTCCGGACAATCTTTTCCCTGCAACCGCCTGTTGGGTTCAGAAAAAACTCGGCGTTAAACCCGGAGTACCCGCTTTTGATATAGGCGCTGCGTGCTCGGGATATCTTTATGGTCTTATCTTAAGCTCTACCATGATAAAAACAGGGGTTGCCAATAAGATACTTCTATGCGCAAGCGAAACTCTTTCAAAAATTACTAACTGGAATGACCGTTCCTCCTGTGTCCTTTTCGGTGATGGAGCCGGCTGTTCGGTAATCGAGAAATCAGAAGGAGATTCAAGTTTACTTTCCTATGTTTGGGGCGCAGATGGAAGACTCGGAGACCTTTTAATCCAGCCTGCAGGAGGTACAAAAATGCCTGCAACCTTCGATACAGTAGAACAAAATCTTCATACTGTAGCAATGCAGGGTAACGAAGTTTATAAACACGCTGTAACGAAAATGAAAAAAGCTGCTATAGAGTCCCTGAAAAAGGCTAATTTAAAGGGTGAAGATGTAGACATATACGTACCCCATCAAGCTAACATCAGAATAATCGAATCTACGATAAAGAGAGCGGGGATCCCTATGGACAAAACCATTGTTACGATTGACAAAACCGGAAATATGTCCGCCGCCACCATACCTGTTGCTATTGATTGGGCAGTAAGAGAGGGAAGGCTCAAGAGAGGAAACATTCTACTATCAACAGCTTTTGGTGGTGGTTTTACATGGGGAGCCGTAGTCTTAAGGTGGTAACGCGGTGATTGAATTACGTCTTCACGGCAGGGGAGGACAAGGGACTGTTGTTGCAACTAAAATACTTGCGGAGGCTCTATCTGTTGAAGGCAAATTTGTTCAAGCTTTCCCTGAATATGGTGTAGAAAGAAGAGGCGCTCCGGTTAGAGCTTTCTTACGCGTTAGCGATGATGTTGTATACGAAAGATCCAAAATATACGAACCTGACCATATCACTATTCTTGATCCTACTCTTATAGGATTAGTCGAACTTACAGATGGACTAAAAAGAGGCGGTTGGATCATTGTTAATACTACCCGGAAACCTGAAAAACTGGGCTTTGACAGTAAATTTAAGGTTGCCACTGTCCCGGCAAAGGAAATTGCTCTTAAGTATCATCTGGGGAGCGAGTCTTCTCCTATTGTCAACACAGCTATACTTGGGGGAGTTATAAAAATTCTAAAACTCTGTAGTCTGAAGTCTCTTACAGATGCCATAAGACAGGAAGTTCCCGTTAAAAAAGAGGAAAACATCAAAGCAGCCGAAGAATCATATAGAAAAACAAAGGGTTAAGAAATGGCAAAAAAATCAGATAAAAAAATCATATATAAAAAAGAGAAAGAAATGCCCCCTTCTGCAATTTCTTTTTATTCGATGGATTACAACAAAACAGGAAGCTGGAGGAATTTTCGCCCGGTAATAGATTATGAAAAGTGCACTTTGTGTATGGTTTGCTGGAAATTCTGTCCGGAAGCCGCTATAAAACTTGAAAAGACAAAGAAAAAAGGCAAGGAAGAAGTCAAACCTGTAATTGATTATGAATACTGTAAAGGTTGTGGTATTTGCTGGGAAGAATGTCCCACAAGAGCCATAGACATTGAAGAGGAGACGAATTGAGAAAAGTTTTAACGGGCAATCATGCCTTATCTTACGGTGCTAAACTTTCCCGAGCTCAGGTAATATCAGCATACCCGATAACACCCCAAACTGAAGTTGTGGAGCTTCTCTCTCAAATGTGCGCTTCAGGAGAACTGAAAGCAAAATTCATCAAAGTAGAATCCGAACACTCTGCTATGGCTTCACTCATCGGGGCTTCTGCTGTTGGGGTTAGAACATTCACCGCCACCTCCTCGCAGGGTCTCGCCCTGATGCATGAAATGCTCCACTGGGCTGCCGGAGCCAGGACTCCGGTAGTAATGGGTAACATCAATAGAGCCTTTGCCCCTCCATGGTCTGTCTGGACCGAACAGAATGATTCATTATCACAGAGAGATACAGGCTGGATGCAACTTTATGCTCAAAACAATCAGGAAGTTCTGGATTCGGTCATTCAAGCTTATAAAGTCGCGGAATCGCTCGACCTGCCTGCTATGGTAGTTTTGGCTGCTTTCGTTCTTTCACATACCTCAGAAACAGTTGATATCCCCGCTCAGGAGAAAGTAGACGAATTTCTTCCGACTTATAAGAGAGAATATAAACTTGACCCTGATGAGCCTCATGCATTCGGAGGTTTGACAAAACCTGATAATTATTTTGAACTCAGATATAAAATCCAGAAAGCCATGGAAAAAGCTTTAAATAAGTGGGAGGAAGTCGGAGAGGAATTCGAAGCTTTCTTCGGTAGAAAATACGGTTTGGTGGAGACTTATAAAGTTTCGGACGCAAAGAACCTAATAGTATCCTCGGCAACCATAGCCTCCACAGCAAGAAACGCGGTTGATAGCTTACGAGAAAAAGGCAAAAAAGTTGGACTCCTGCGAATAAGAGTTTTCAGACCTTTCCCTGCAGAAATGATCCGCAGGATTCTAAGTTCTGTAGATAAAGTTATTGTGATTGACAGAAATATTGGATTCGGTTCTTCGGGAATATTCTGCCAGGAAGTTAAAGCTGCTATGTACAACGAAAAAAACACACCTCCGATATTCGGAGTAATAGCGGGGCTCGGAGGGCGGGATGTCACCAGTAAAAATATAATCGAAATATACGAAGACGTTATTAAAATGGAGGAGCCGGAATCAGATATAATCTGGAAAGACCTTAAAATATGAAATTAAAAATACCGGAACAAGAAATAATGAGCTGCGGGAATGTTGCCTGTCAGGGATGCGGAGCTACTCTTGCAATGCGATATGCGCTTAAAGCTCTGGGGAAAAATACGGTCCTTACAATACCCGCATGTTGCTGGACGGTAATAGATGGGCCTTTCCCCCACTCTACGGTTAACGTACCCCTTTTCCATACTGCTTTCTCAGCTGCCGCAGCAACCGCTTCCGGTATAAAAGCCGGATTTGAAATCCTGGGGAAGGACACTAACGTAGTTGCCTGGACAGGAGATGGAGCTACTTATGATATAGGACTTGGAACGGTTTCGGGTGCAGCCGAGAGAAATGATGACATACTTTATGTGTGTTATGATAACGAAGCTTATATGAATACAGGTAATCAGAGGAGCAGTTCAACACCACTCAAAGCCTGGACTACGACCACTCCTGTAAATCGTCCTAAAGAAAGTCATAAAAAGGACATCATTTCAATAATGGCGGCGCACCGAATACCCTATATCGCGACAGCTTCAATTGCTTATCCCGAAGATATGATAAAGAAATTCAAAAAAGCTAAAGATATTAAAGGTATGAGATTTATCCTTGTTTTTTGTCCCTGTCCGACAGGCTGGAAGTATGCTCCGCAGTTAACGGTAAAATTAGCCCGGCTTGCTGTACAGAGCAATCTTTTCCCGTTATTAGAAATCGAAAACGGTACGAAATGGAAATTGACGAAGAAAATTGCCCACCCAAAACCGATCGCCGAATATTTGAAACCACAGGGAAGATTCAAACACTTGAACAAGAAAGATACAGCGGAGATTCAACAAATTATTGAGGCGGATTGGAACCTATTACTCAAAAAAATAGAAAAATAAATCATTCAACAAACTATTGATTATTACGGAATATTATTTAGAATATTTGAAAGGAGGTTTGAATGTCAGGACATTCAAAATGGCATAGCATAAAACACCAGAAAGCCTCTGAAGATAAAAAAAGAGGCAAGGTGTTTTCCAAATTATCTCGTAAGATTTCGGTAGCAGCCCGGAGTGGTAAAGACCCCGAAAAAAATATTGAACTTCGAAACGCCGTCCAGGAAGCAAAAGACAATGACGTACCAAAAGATAATATCGAAAGAGCAATACTTAGAGGCTGCGGAGAACTTCCCGGTGTGGAATATACGGAAATAAAATACGAAGGTTACGGTCCCGGCGGTGTCGCTTTATACATCGAATGCTTAACCGACAACAGGAACAGAACAGCATCCGATATGAGACACGCAATGGAAGCACACGGAGGAAAATTGGGTGCGGAGGGATGTGTTTCATATCTATTCGAAAAAAAAGGATTGATATTTGTACCAAAGAAGGGCACTTCAGAAACGGAAGTTTACGATGCGGCTATAGAAGCCGGGGCATTAGACATAATCGAAGAAGACGACGCTTATGAAATCCAGACCAATCATACCGAACTCCATAAAGTATATAAAGTACTCCAGGAAAAGAACATTCCCGTCGGACAGTTTGAACTTACTTTCCTGCCAACTGCCACAAAAACGGTAGCGGATAAGGATGCCAGAAGAATACTTAAACTTTTATCCGTTCTTGAGGATTATGATGATGTCCAGGAAGTTTATTCTAATTTTGACATTCCGGATGAAATACTGGCAGAAATAGGTTCCGAAGATTGAAAATAATGGGAATAGACCCGGGGCTTTCCCAAACCGGAATAGCAATACTATCGGAAGAAAAAGAAAACACTGAACTTTCCTGGGAAATATTAAAACATAAAATATCTGAAGATAGACTACATAAATATTTCAAATCACTCTCTAAACTTTTAAATACAGTGAAACCGGACCAGATTGTAATAGAAAGTATCTTTAGAGGACCAAACACAAAAACACTTATAAAGTTAGCTGAACTCCGCGGAGTATATCTCTTACTCTCTCAAATGGAAGGTTTGCCTATTTCGGAATTTACACCCCGAGAAATAAAACAATCGGTAACCGGTTCCGGAGCTTCTTCCAAGGAACAGGTGCGATACATGGTTAAGAAAATATTGGGCATTAACGAGGAAATATCCCTGGATGTTTCCGATGCTTTTGGTGCAATAATATGTTACCTTAACAAAAACAATAAATATGCTGGAATCAATTAAAGGAGTAGTTTTAGACATAGAAAAAGATAAAATCAGCGTCAGCGTTGGCGGTTTTGGTTTTTCTATTAATACGGTTATGGAGAGCGAAACTCCTACTGTAGGTGATGAAATTTTCTTATATACCCATCTATCAATAAATCAAAATGGTGTTGATATTTACGGTTTTGAAAACAAACTGGAAAGAGAACTTTTTAGAACAATTATCAAAGTCCCAAATATCGGGCCTAAGACTGCTTTTTCTCTGATGTTGGGCCTCGGGGGCAGCGGCATAAGGAGAGCTCTGGATGCGAATGACCCCGAACCTATATCAAAAGTAAAAGGAATAGGCAGTAAAACCGCCAAGAGGATAATTCTTGAACTGAAAGATAAGTTGAAAATGGCACCGGGAAAAGAATTCGAAGAAGCGAAAAAAGCTCTTATCACAATCGGGTACAGTTCCAAGGAAGCAGATCAGGCAATATACGAAGTTATAAAAGATGAGGATTTTCTTTCGGTAGATGAAATAGTAAAAAAGGTTTTAAAGGAAATATGAGAATAACATCTCCTTCAAAAGACCCAATTGATGCTCAATACGAGAAAAGTCTCCGCCCAAGATACTTCTCGGAATTCATCAATCAGGACAGGGTAAAAGAAAACCTCAAAGTTTTCACAAAAGCAGCAAAAAAAAGAGATGGGCCTCTGGATCACGTCCTTCTTTTTGGTCCGCCGGGGCTTGGAAAAACAACACTTGCTCACATCATTGCCAGGGAAATGGAAGTTGATATTACAACGGTATCCGGCCCTGTTCTTCAAAGACCAAGAGATCTTGCAGGAATTCTCACAAAACTTCATAGATTTGATGTGTTATTTGTAGATGAAATACATAGAGTCAATAAAGACGTAGAAGAATATCTATATCAGGCTATGGAGGATTTTTCCATAAATATAATGATAGATTCCGGACCGGCTGCGAGGTCCATAGAAATAAATCTACAACCTTTTACGCTCGTAGGAGCAACGACCAGGACAGGTCTCCTATCAGCAGCCCTGCGTTCACGGTTTGGTTATATTCCACGTTTAAACCATTACCAGCCGGAGGATTTAAGCGAGATAATCAAACGTTCCTCTTCTATTCTGGACATAAAAGTAAGCAATGACGCATCGGATGAAATAGCAAAGAGGGCACGGGGAACTCCAAGGATAGCGAACAGACTCCTACGCCGGGTTAGGGACTTTGCAGACGTAAAAGGCAAAGGAAAAATCGATTTAGATATAACAAAGTACGCTCTGGAACAACTCGAAGTAGATACCGTGGGACTTGATATTATGGACAAAGCAATACTTAAAAGTATAATAGAAAAATTCAACGGTGGTCCCGTGGGGTTAAATACTCTTGCTACTTCGGTGGGAGAGAAGGCGGAAACCATAGAAGAGGTTTTTGAACCATTTTTAATAATAAGCGGTTTCCTTAAAAGAACTTCACAGGGAAGACAAGCAACACCACTTGCTTACGAGCATTTAAAGATTGATCCTCTTAAGGGAAAAGGCAAAACGTTATTTTAATTTCACCGCAGAGGCGCAGAGTACACAGAGCCATACGACACCCAAATTTTTTTGTTGTTTTTCTTTTTTGTCTTCGGTCATCCGTCGGTTTTAGACCTAAAACCCAATAACAACCTTGACATTCCTATTCGAAAAGATTATGATTTTACCAATAGCAAACCTAAAAAAGGAGGCTATATGAAAAAATTTGTATTGTGCTTTATTTTGTTATTGGTGAGCATCCCACTATTTGCAGGGATATTAGGTTTGTCGGCCGGAGTAACCGGTGGAGTCGAAAATTGGAAAATTAATACCGAGGATGCAGAAACTCAAACTCTTACGGCAATAGGACTCACAGCAACTTTTTCTCCGCCTATTCTTCCGGTAGGTATTCGCGGAGATATCGAATATGCCTGGACAAACGTAGGAACCCCAGCTGGAGATCTTAAACTTTACGATGTTTTTATTCTTCTTGGAATTGAATATTCTATTGCCCCTCCACTTTCTCCCGCATCCTTTTACGTTGGTGCCGGGTATGAAATATCAACAATTGGGGGTGAATACCTGGAATATGAAGATCCGACCAAAAACGGATTTCTCATCTATGGTGGATTGAACCTGAGCCTGGGACTTTTTGGAGTCTTTGCCGAAACCGGTTACGGAATTATATTTGCCGAGAATGCAAATTATACACATGTTCCTATTAGAGGCGGAATAAAAGTCAGCATTTAATATTAAAAAACCTGTCAATAAAACTTTCAGTATATAACAACCTGAGATAAAGAATACAGGTTATAAAGTACATAAAAATCATTTTATTATTTGCATTTTTGCGTACTTTAATTTCAAGGAGATAATATTGAAATTTATAATGATTTATACCACTCTTCCTGGTATAACTATAACCAAAAAAGTAGCAAGAACTTTGGTTGATAAAAATTTAGTTGCATGCGTTAACTTTTTCCCGATTGGATCTATATATAGATGGAAAAACAAGCTTACTGAAGATAAAGAATATGCTCTTATTATGAAAACAAGAAAATCCTTATACCGGAAAGTCGAGAAAAAGATAAAGGAGCTGCATCCGTACGAAATCCCGGCAATCGTTTCCTATGAAATCAAAGAAGGTTTAAGCGATTATCTTTCCTGGATACAAAAAGAAACCACAAATTAACACAATATTTTTATCTCACCGCAGAGACGCAAAGAACGCAAAGCCACACCACCCCCAAACAGGAACCACAGGATTTCACCCTGGTACAGTCGTTCCCTGTTAAATATCGCTTCGCATTTCACAGGGTAAACCTCCCTACAGGGCAGGCAGATTCACACAAGATTTGTTGTCGTTTAAAACCCATCCCCACCACCAAATTAATCTCACACAAAGACACAAAGGACAGAAAGTTTTTATTTGTTTTTTACGTTAACGGTTAAAAGCTAAATTCAGAAATCTACCTAACAAATATCATCTGGCTCCTTAAAACAAGACCTTCTGTCTTCATAAGGCAAAAGTAAATTCCGGCTGATAAATCTTCAGGATTCCATTGTACAGAATGGCTTCCGCCTTCAAGTTCTCCTTTGAACACTGTTAATAACTCTCGACCCGATATATCGAAAATATTTAAATTAACATAACTTCTTCTTGGAATTTCAAAATTTATTGAAGTTATTGAAGTAAAAGGATTTGGGTTATTATATAATTTGAATGCAACCGATTTATCTTCCCGGAAATCCTCAATTCCTGCCTCTCCTTCTAAAGCCGCCCGTATCGCATAATATGCCGGTTTTGCTTCATAATCAGTATCAAAAAGCGAGGGATACTCATCATTACGCCATCCGTGTCCGTCATCTATATGCCAGGTATTCCAACCAACTTTTCCCGTTGAACGTTTCTCCAATAAAACGTCTAAAATGGCACGATACGTAACCGCCTGCTGTTCGAAATCTTCTTGTGTCGCTCCATCTAGCCATACGCTTGCTTCAGTAACATGGAATTCGAGGTCGTTGCTGTGTGACCAGTCGATCAAGTCCCTGAGAGCATTCAACGTCGTTTCGGATTCCCAGCCTACATCCACATGAGCCTGCCAACCGATTCCATCTACCCGAAGACCCTGGTCTTTCAAATAAATTACGGTTTCTTTAATCAGGTTCCAGGAAACTGTATTCTCCGGGTGCTCATGATGATTGAAAATCAGCTTCATATCGGGAGCCAACGGATCTGCTATTTCAAAAGCCTTTTTAATATAAAGGGGAGTTTGATTAGGATCAGTATCCTGGCCAATTATATACCAGGGACATTCCCAACCTGTACCCGGTTTATTCGTATGCCAGCTACCGCCATCTACTGTTTCATTAACAACATCAAGGGACACAAAACCAGGCACACCGTTATAACGCAGACAGACTTCCCGCATAAAAACACACATAAGTGTATCCAGTTCGGCGGCTGTTCTGCTATCATTCTGAGCCCACTGTGAACACTGGGGACCAATCGGGCAGTGCATTCTAAGTATTTGATCATTAGCAACGATGTGCGAAGCCCAAGCATCCGTCTGAGTCCAATTCCAACCGGACGAATTGTCAGGATGAATATTCCATTGTTTGAAATCGTTTTCAGGAGTAACATAGTTAAATTCACGGTCCATAATAGTCCCTGTACTCGTACCAAAAGACCATGCCCCTATCGTCCCACCAATTAAAATACTGTCGCCATATTTATCTTCCACAATCTCTCGAAGTCTTCGCCCATCCGGCACCGGTTGAGCCAGAACCTTGAGAGAGTAAATAAAACAAAAAACTAATAAAATAATCATTACACGTTTAAACACTTTAGCTCCTCCTTTTATTTATATACTAATATGATATTTTCACTATGTCAAGTGCTCCAAATGGGATTGCCATAATACACTTTTGGATTATTCTTAAATAAATTTTTAAGAGGAAAGCTTGAAAAAAAATAAAAAATCAAAACAAAAAGGAATTGGAGATTTCATGCGCTTTGCAGTGTGGATGTGGGAACGCTCGAGTCCTTCCAGAATGCTTTTTTTCTTAAAAGTCGGGAGTAAACTTTTACTTGCAAAAAAGAGAAGGACAAAAAAACAAAAGAGTATTAAGGGAAACATTCCCGCTGTTATAGCAATAAGTCCAACAATGCGATGTAATTATAATTGCAGAGGCTGTTATTCGAGAGACAGAAATTCGGATAATGAACTCTCGACTCAGGAACTTGATTCCCTTTTTCTGGAAGCAACTAACCTCGGAGTTCTTTCCATCGTAGTTACGGGCGGAGAACCATATCTTCGATGCGACATAATTGAACTTATAGAAAAGCACAAGAAACTTCTTTTCGTATCTATCACAAACGGTTCAAAAATGACCTTGGAGCTGGCAAGACGTATTTCAAAAAGCGGGAATATTATACAACTTGTCAGCATCGAAGGCTTTGAGAAACACACTGATAATAGAAGGAAAAAAGGTTCTTATCTAATAGCCGTTAAGGCGATGAAATTATTACACGATACCGGTGCATGTTTTGGTTTTGCGGCAACAAATACTTCCGAGAACTCACAATTTCTTGGAACTGATACATTTATAGACAGGATGGTAGAACTTGGGTGTTCTATCGGATATTTTACGGAATACGTGCCCTGCGGTTCAAATCCAAAAAAAGATTGGGTTCTAAGTGAAGAGGAGAGGAAATCGTTTAGAAAAAAAGTCCTGGATTTCAGAAAAAGAAAACCGATTGTGTTGGTTCAATTTCCTCAGGACGAATACGGCGAAGAAAACAGGTGTACTGCGGCAGGAATTGCATCTTTACACATTAATTCCGAGGGTGGTATCGAACCCTGTCCATTTATAAATATTTCCCTCGAGAATATTCGTAAGGGCGGTCTGAAAATAGCCTGCGAATCTTCTTTCTTAAAAGCAATCCGTGAAAGGGATCATCTACTGCAGAGAAAAACCCTTGCATGTTCGCTGTTTGAACATTATTCGGAGTTGGAAGAATTAGCAGAAAAAATGTAAAAATCAAATATCAAAATGAAAAAATACAAATCAAAGTTCAAAAATTAACAAAAAAACAAAAACAACAAAATTTAGTTTTTTCTCTGTAGTCTATGTGTGTCTTTTGTTCCTCTGTGTCCTCTGCTACTAATTAAATAGTAAATGGGATGTGGCTTTGTGCTCTTTGTGTGCTTTATGATTCAATTCACAGTTTGACAATTGGTAAAAAAATGATAATATTACCCTGAGGAAAATTATGAGTTTAAATTGCGGAATTATAGGACTTCCAAATGTGGGTAAATCCACTATTTTTTCAGCACTAACCTGCCTTTCTGTAAAGGCTGAAAATTATCCATTCTGTACTATCGAACCTAACTTAGGTATGGTAGAAGTACCAGACGAACGATTAAGTAAAATAGCCGATATATTAAATATAAATAAAAAAATACCTGCAACCGTAGAGTTTGTAGATATAGCAGGTCTTGTTGAAGGTGCTTCAAAAGGAGAAGGCCTGGGAAATCAATTTTTAAGCCACATTAGAGAAGTCAATGTTATAATTCATATAGTAAGATGCTTCGAAGATCCGGATGTGTCTCATCCTTACGAAAATATTGACCCAACACGTGATATAGAGGTAATCAATATGGAGCTTATACTATCTGACCTCCAAACAGTAGAAAAAAATCTGCAAAAAAATATAAAACTCCTTAAAAGTCAGGATCAAAAGCTAAAAAAGAATGCACAAGGCACAGTATCCTTACTTGAGAAACTTCAAAACGAACTAAAAAAAGAAATACCTGTAAAGAACATAGCCCTGAACGACGAAGAAAAGAAATCAATAAAAGATTTAAACCTTCTCACCACTAAAGAAGTTTTATATGTCTGCAATATTGATGAAGAAAGCATTAACAGCGAAAATAAATTTACTGAAGAAGTTAAAAATTACGCGAAAAAAGAAAACGCATCTGTAATCGAAATCTGCGGCAAGGATGAACAGGAAATTGCGGCGATCAAAAGCGAAGAAGAAAAAAAAGAATTTATGGATATGCTGGGACTTTCGGATTTAGCCCTTAACCGCCTTATAAAAACCGCATACGATCTTTTAGGGCTAAAGACTTTCTTTACAGAAAACGGAAAGGAAGTTCGTGCCTGGATGTTTAAAAAAGGATCAAAAGCACCAGACGCCGCGGGAATCATTCATACTGATTTCCAAAAAGGATTCATAAAGGCAGAAGTATTTCAATGCAATGATTTATTCGAACATGGGTCTAAAGCGAATATAAAGAATAACGGAAAATTAAGGATTGAAGGTAAAGATTATGAAGTTAAAGACGGTGACGTTATTCTATTTAACTTCAACGTATAGTGGACCGCTAAAATGTAAAAATTAAAATGGAAAATTACAAATCAAAATTCAAAAATTTATTCTCACACAGAGGCACGGAGACACAGAGAAAAAAAGATTGTGCTGTTTCAAAAACTTCTCTCACAACCCCTAAAAATAGCCACAGATTAACACGGATGAACACAGATAATATATTGCGGCTGAGCCGCTAAAATGTAAAAATTAAAATGGAAAATTACAGATCAAAGTTCAAAAATGAATAAAAAAACAAACAAAAAATCCTTTTTAATCTGCGTAAATCCGCGTCCAATTATTTTTTTGTTTTTGCGTTTTAATCTGCCATTTTGCTTTTTGAATTTTAATATTTTATTTGCCATATGAGCTGGGTTAATTTTCACACTCACTCCAATTTCGACGACGGAAACGTAAAGCTTGAGGAATACGTTAAGGAAGCTTTAAAACAGAACGTTGCTATTCTCGGTTTTAGCTCTCATAATCCTCTGCCCTTCCCGGTAGATTGGGTACTAAAAAAAGAAGATTACAATAAATACTGTACAACCGTCCGTAAACTCTCGGAAAAATATGAAGATCAAATTAGAATACTTCTCGGATTAGAAATGGATTTTCTCTCTAATTTAAATTCTTTTTACAAAGAAGGAATCGATTTATCAGAACTGGATTTTCATATTGGCTCAGTTCATTTTGTTAACTTTTTTGACGATAATAAAGGATGGGCTATCGATGAAAGCCAGGAGGATTTTGAAAAAGGATTAGACGAAATCTACAAAGGAAACATAAAAAAAGTTGTAGAAGATTACTACAAATTAATTAGAGAAATGTTGCGATTAGAGAGTCCCGACATAGTGGCTCATCTTGATTTGATAAAAATGAACAATAAAGATGAAAAATATTTCTCTGAAGAAGAGAGCTGGTACAGACAAGCCGTACTGGAAACTTTAAAAGCAGTTGCCAAGTCAAGTTCAATATTAGAAGTAAACACCGGAGGGATCGCAAGAGGAAAGATAGATTCTTTATATCCCAGCAACTGGATAATTGAAGAGTGCTATCAAATGCGTATCCCGATAACTTTAAATTCGGACGCCCATAAACCGGAACAAATAACTGCCAAATTCAGAGAAGCCGCCGTACTCCTTAACTCTATTGGATATAAAGAAGTGTATATTCTACACAAAAAAACATGGGCACCGCATCCATTTTCGGTGGAAGGAATTGAACTTTAAAAACTTCACCACAGAGGACACAGAGGAACAAAAAACACACAGAGAGCACAGAGCCCATACCACACCCAGTTATTGGACGCAGATTAAAAAAGGATAAACAGGATCTTTTTTGTTTTCAACCTCCGAACTTCCCAACCACCTAACATCCTAACAATAAATTAGCCACAGATTAACACGGATATACACGGATAAAAAAAGAATATTTTCGTTTATTTAAAACCTCACCCATAACTCCAAAATAATCTTACAGAGAGACACAAAGACACGCAGCTACACCACACCCCAATTCCGAAAATCGATCTTCGTCAGGTTGACAAAAATAAAAAATCTTGTTATTCTAATTTAGAATGGAAGAACTTCTAAGTTTAATCAAGAATCCTATTAGAAATATTAAAATTAAAAGTCCGTTAGATAGTTTAGAAAAGGAGATTAACGGAGGATAAAATGAATAAAAACTGCAACCATAGTAAATATATACGAACCACTTCGGATATACCTGTAAAGTGTAGGTATATGCGAATAAGTTCAGATACGAATGAGTTATCGGAAATTTTCGAATCGCCTTTAGAAGAACTTTACAAGGTAAGGTGGGGATGAACATGAAAAACTTTAATAATTGCTGGTAAAAAAAAGTAAACTATGAAAATTCATCATCATTTTTCAAGGGTCGCACACAAGTACGAAGATTTAAGAACTACAGATTTAGAGCCAATTTTATTCATCAAAAAGAAACTGCAAAATTTGACTGAAATTGAAGCGACAGATGTTGGTTGTGGCGCTGGAAGATATGATGTAAAATTATTCCATTATTTAGGCGGTAAACTTCATCTCTGTTGCATTGATTATAATAGGAATATGTTAGATGAAACTACCAAGAATCTAAAAGAACATAAAATTGAAAACTTCAAAATAATAAAAGCACCAGCAAAGAATTTACTATTAGCAGATAATTCTTTGAATACTGTATTTACTTTCAATGCCATACATCATTTCAAGTTTTTGGATTTTCTTAAAGAAGCATTTAGAGTTTTAAAAGATACCGGCCACCTATTCATATACACCCGTTTAAGGAGCCAGAACAAAAAAAATATCTGGGGAATACATTTCCCTGGATTCCATGAAAAGGAGAAGCGACTCTATGAATTAAATGAGTTAGAAAAAATATTAAATGGAATAGCAGATCTAAAATTAGAATCCCTTGAATATTTCAAATATAAGCGAACAACTACATTAGAATGGCTCATAACACAAGCCAAGAATCATCATTATTCCACGTTCTATTTGTATAGTAAAAACGAATTTAAAGAATCCTTAAAGGAATTCCAGGAGAATATTGCTCGTAATTTCAAAAATTTGGATAGAATCACTTGGCATGATGAAAACATAATGCTTGTTATTAGAAAAACAGTTAAAGGATTCAGAACTTAAATTCAACAATAAACTGCTGACAACATGCTATAAATACCATCTGGTCAACAATGCGAAATTTATAGGGGTGCCTGGAAAAAGTGTCTGAACACTTGACAATTTTCTAACATATCAAGAATTTAGGATATAGGATTTTGGGATTAGGATTTAGAGTGGGAATAAAAATCGATCTTTTTTTACTGCCTCTGTGTGTTTTTGTTTTTCTCTGTGCTCTTTGTGGTAGATGTTTTTTGTTTTTCCTATTCAACGATTCAACCATTCAACTGTTTTGATTCTTCTGAAAAAGAATCAAAACCTAAACAACGTATCCAAAAAAGTATATTTTTCCAACCCCCCCAATCCACCCTTAATGGCGGTTTTTTCCGAGTATTCAGTATTACCATCCCTCGGCACATTTTTCCCGGAAATCAAGAAAGGAACCGGGGTTCTGGTATGTTTTCGTAATTTTATGGGTACCGGATGGTCAGGAAGTACTCCGATAGTTACATTGTCATCAATTTCTTCTAAAATAGGGCTTACCAGTCTTTCATCAAATGCCTCGATTGCTTTTATTTTCAACTCAAGGTCTCCCATATGAGAACATTCATCGATCGCTTCAAGATGCAGATAAACAAAATCATTACGCTTTAAAGCATCCAGAGCAGCCTCAACCTTATTCTCAAAATTGGTATCAATAAAACCCGTTGCCCCCTCCGGCTTGATGGCTTCCATCTTTGTCAATTTCCCGATACCCAGTATCACACCTACAGCTGAAATCACCGCACCTTTCTTATTATATTTTTCTTCAAATAATTCCAGATGAGGTTTCCTACCCGGACTCCACAGCCAGATACAGTTGGCTGGTTTTTTATTATTTTTCATAAGGTTTATATTCGGGGAAGCGTTTCCTAAAATTCTAATACTATCATCAATCAATTCATTAATAACTTTAGCAGTTACTTTACCTTCATCATTCTGCGCATACGGCAAAATATCTTTCCATTTCTTACCCTGATTTGAATCCGGCTTATGATATCCTACTTTGTCTGAGAATTCTTCCCCTTTAAGAATTAAAAGATTCCTGTAACTAACACCCGGATAGAAAATGATTTTTTCATTGCCCAGTTCTTTATTCAATAAACTTATCAAATCATCCGCACTTTTCTGGTCAATCTGACCTGCGGCGTAATCTTCCAATATATCTTCCCTTAATGTTATAAGATTGCACCGGAAGGCTATTTCATCTTCTTTCAATTCTATATTTTTGCTAGCAGCTTCAATCGGACCTCTTCCGCAATAGTTTTTCGCAAGGTCGTACCCCAAAACCGATAGGTTTGCGGCATCACTGGAAGACGGAAAAGGCTTTGGTATGGTAAGAAGAGTCCCCTGTGCTCCGTTTTTTGCGAGAGAATCAAGAGACGGCGTATTCGCAACCTCAAGAGGCGTCTTTCCTTTTAATTCGGAAACTGGCTCATCTGCCATTCCATCTGCTAAAAAAACTAAGTATTTCATGGTTTTACCATTTTAAAGTTATATACGATTAATACGTTGTCAACACCCCATCACCACACAAACAGGAACCACAAGATTTCACAGACTTACACAAGATTTTTATCTCACCGCAAAGGCGCAGAGCACGCAGAGAAAAAAGAAAAAATGCGTTGTTTTACCTCACCCAACCCTATTATTTTTTTCAACTTATTCAACGGTATAAGGATAAGCAGTAAAAAGAAGAATAGTTTGCAATAACAAAAAAAAACTAAAAAATAAAAAACAATTAAATCTAAAATCTTTGCGTTCTTTGCGTCTCTGCGGTAAAAAATCTTTTAATCTTTCTTCTTACTCAACAAAACCCCATCTTCCCGAATTTTAAGTTTGTATTTATCCCCTTTCCCATTTTCAGCTTCAATATTATATATAACTTTACCGCCTTTCTCTTCCTTTCGAATTACATTGTCCACTAAAACACCAAGCATCGCCGGAGGTATTCCAAGTTCTTTTTTTATTTTTTCAATTACCTCAGCAGGAAGATCCGAAAGCAAAATCGGAGGGGTATCAATTCCAAGCTTTGCGGCTACTTCCTCCCCCAAAGGATTGGACGGAGCATCAACATTAAAATCAGCTAAAGGAGCAAAATCTTTCTTTTCAATATGAACCACACCCGGACTTCCGGTTATCATAAAATCACTAACCTGATCTATTATTATATCATAATCTCTAATAGTTGTTCTCTCTGCATAAAAACGATTTACTACTGCACCTTCAATATCGTACAAAATCATTGCAGGGCGCGGGTCTTCTTTTTCAAAATCAACGGAAACATTACGTATTTTCAATCCTTTGATATAACGGCAATAAAGACCGTAAGCGGGTCTGAGTCCGTATTTTTCCGCGCGGTAATCGTCTATTCTCGGAAGTTCAATTTTAGCGGGATCTTCATTGAATCCAAGGTAAGACAGACTTCCTCCCTTGTAAGTTATTCTCATATTTTCAAGGACAATATTCTCAAGCAGCTTCCCGGGTTTACCCATAATCGTACTTGCAAATTTCCTTCCGCTTTTGTAGCCGTAAACATCTTTAGCAACAACATTACTTATTCTTACATTTTTTATTTCACCAACGGCAGCAGAACCCGGCGATGCGCCCTTACGTTTAGATAAATTAATAAAGAAAGGAATAGCAACACTCTCCATAGTAACATTCTGAATATTAACACCGTCTATTACAGCTCCATCGTTTGAAGTAAATCCTATACCTGCCTTATCTGCACTTTTTATTGTTATATTGGAAACCTGTATGTTTCTAAAATCACCAACCGTTTCCGGACCAAGCTGCAAAGCATTGCCTCCGGCAGAAATTATACAACCATCTATGTTGATATCTTTACTGATCAATTTTCGCCCTAAAGAATAATCCGATTTTATAGAAATTCCATCTTTTCCGTCAACAGGCTTTCCATTATTATATACAACCGTTTCCACCGTACAGTTTCTAACCTTAACATTACTACTTCCGACAAAACTCATTCCACTGGCTTTAGTTTTTATATTCACATTATAGATATTTACACTATCACAGCCTGTAGTCAAAATACCCAAATACCCGCCATCATCGATAGTTATATCTTTTATCTCAACATTTTTACATAACTTAAGCGAAATAGCCTTATCTCCGTCTCCTACTTCGGGATTACTATAAAGAGATGCAGTTCCGCTTATAGTACCTCCCCCTCTTATAGTGACATCTTCAATACTATCACCCCAGATGAAAGCATTATGAAAATGACTAAGCCCGAAATCCTGATACTTATCCCATGAATTCGGTTCAGGCAGATCAAAAGCACCAATCCCTTTTGGGGCAGCTTGAATTTTAGCTTCTTTTTCAATCTGTAAGGTTACATTGCTTTTTAAATGAACGGAACCGGACAAATAAGTTCCACTGGAAAACATAACTATTCCGTTTTCGAGAGTAGAACAGGAATCGATTGCCTTGTTTATAGCTTCGGTATCAAGTAACTCATCATCACTTATTGCCCCAAAATCTTCAACTTTTAATACGCTCTGCGGAGCACCAACCGAATTTTCTCCTAACAGAATAAAGGATATTAAAAAGACTATAATTATCTTCCGCATGTTTCCTCCTTTTATTTCTAAATTTAACTTATTATCTATACTTTTCAAGTACCCTTAATTTGCCACAAAGACACAGAGAACACAACACCACTAAGCTATTAGCTATTCGCCTTTAGCTTTTCGCTTTAAACCACCCCACAACACCCAATAGGAACAACAAATTACACGAATAGCACAAATATTTTTATTTTTTTAACTCGAAACTCGAAACCCGTAACTCGAAACTACAATTCACACAAAGGACACCCTGATACGGTCGTTCTTCCCTATAGGACAGGCAAAGAGCACAAAGAGTATTTTTTGTTTTTCTATTCAACACTTCAACCATTCAACTTGTTTCAAGATTTTGAAACAAAAATCATTGACAAAACACAGGAAAACATAAATTACAAAAAAAGGAAAAGGAAGAAATGAAATTAGAAAAAGAAATTAAATATAAAAAAATGAAAAGAGAATTTGTTCCTGAAAGCCTCTCCTGGGAATCCTTTAACGAATTAGAGAAACTATTCAAATCCCTTCTTGAAAGAGAAGTGGATTCTCATAAGAGTTTAGAAAAATTAATTGCCGATTTAAACGAAATAAAAACGGTACTTTTTGAGAAGCGCACCAGGGCTTTCATCAATATGACTTCTCATACCAATAATGAGAAAATACAGCAAGAATATATTCATTTCGTTTCCGAAATCGAGCCTCAAGCCAAAGAATATATTTTCGAAATTCATAAAAAGATTCTTGAAAACCATAAGAAATTTTCTCTCACATCTCCTAAATACAACATTTACATTCGCCATTTGAAGAATCATCACAAATTGTTCAGAAAAGAAAATGTTGAATTGGAAAAACAAGAAGAAGAACTTATAAATGAATACTCAAAGATAATGGGAAACATGATGTTCTCTTTCAAAGGTAAAGAATACACCTCCGAGCAAATGTATAAATTCTTAGAAGAACAGGATAGAAATCTCAGGAAAGATGCTTACAAAGTATTATGGAATAGAGTAGAAAAAGAAATCAATGATATTTACGGTATCTTCAAAAAACAAATAAAAATCCGTAATAAGATAGCAAAAAACGCTAATTTTGAAAATTACAGAGACTACAAATTTGAAGAACTCGAACGCTTTTATTATACACCTAACGATTGCTTCGTATTTCATGAAAACGTTAAAAAAAACATTATACCTATTGTGAATAAAATTATGGAAAGAAGAAAAAAAGCATTAGGTATTAACAGCATAAAACCATGGGATATGTTTATTGATATTTACGGTAAAGACGTTTTACAGCCTTTTTCTACTTCTGAGGAACTTATGAGTAAAACCATATATATCTTTAAAAAAACCCATCCCGAACTGGGTAAAAAGATAAGTTTAATGAATAAAAAAGGAACGCTGGATCTGGAAAGCCGGGAAGGGAAAGCACCCGGGGGATATATGGCAGATCTACCCGAGACAAACCTTCCCTTTATTTTTATGAATTCAACGGGAATTCATAGAGATGTAGAAACCCTGCTTCACGAATCAGGACACGCGTTTCATCATTTTGCCTGTATCAAACAACCTTTAATCGAATATCATAACGCTCCCTCCGAAATCTGCGAAGTCGCTTCCATGGCAATGGAACTCATTACAATGGATCACTGGGACATATTTTATGAGAAAAAAGAAGAGCTTCTGCGGGCTAAAATCCGTCATCTGGAATCGATAATATTACTTTTCCCCTGGATATCGATAGTAGATCTATTTCAGCACTGGATTTATACAGAAAAGAACTTGAATAGATCTTCAATAGTTAACAAATGGAGAGAATTGATAAATTCTTTCCAACCGCATATTAATTACAAAGGAATTAACTTCAGCTATTCATACGCATGGGTCAGACAGCTACATCTATTCGAGGTACCCTTTTATTATATAGAATACGCCATAGCCCAGCTTGGAGCATTACAGTTATGGACAAATTACAAAAAAGACCCACAGCAAACAATTAACGAATATATGAACGGTTTATCTCTCGGAGGATCAGAACCGTTACCTGAACTCTACGAAGCAATAGGTATCAAATTCGATTTCTCGGAAAAAATGCAACAAAATATGCTTGGCGAGGTGAACAAAGAATTGGAATCATTGCTGGAAGAATTAAACAAAATAAAAAATGTCAATAACTAATTTTACAATTAAAACCTCAGCAAAATTTTTTCTATTTTTGGAATTCCAAATCCGGAAAATCCGTGGAAATCTGCGTCCTGACTCAGGATTTGGGATTTGGGGATTGGGATTTAGTAAAACAAAAAAATATTTTTTTTCTCTCTGTGTTCTCTGTGAGTTTTTTGTTTCTCTGTGCTCTCTGTGGTTGAAAATCGGGGTGGTTTATGGCTTTTAGAAACATTATATGGGATTTCGACGGAACTCTTTTTGATACATATCCTGAAATCGCACAGGCTTTTATCGATGTTCTAAAAAAAGACTACTCAATCGAATACGATTACAAAGAAGCTTTTTCTCTTGCTAAAACTTCGATAACTTTTTGCATAGAAAGTCTCGCGGATGAGTTTAACATAGATAGAGAAGAATTTTATGAAAAATACAAAGAAAGATATTTCGGAGAATTGATTTTCGAAGGTAAACCATTCGAAAACGTGGAAGAAGTTCTTAAATACGTCTCGGCACGAGGAGGAAATTTTCTTATAACTCATCGGAGTTTTGAAAGTCTAAACGAATTTCTCACCAGAAACGGCTTTAAAAAATATTTCATAGAAATTATAAGTTCCGATTCAAACTTTCCACTCAAACCCGACCCAACAAGCTTCAATTATATTATTGATAAATACAAATTAAAAAAAGAAGAAACTCTGGGAGTCGGGGATAGAATCTTGGATATAGAAGCCGCTCGCTCAGCCTGTATAAAATCTTGTTTTTTTGACGCTGGGGGCTCAAAAATTGAAGTAGCAACCTACAACATAAGCAAAATGACAGATTTATTGAGAATTCTTAAAGAAGCCGATAATCTTCCCGGCGCTTCTTTTAACCGGAACGGATAAACGCTCCCCTACTTCTAAACTTACCGGCATAATAGCCAGAATCTTTAGTTCTTTTACAGAACCTTCTTTAGAAATAAAATCATAAAAAAGGTGAAGAGAAGAAGAATGAGTAAGTCCGAATCGCTCACTGATTTCCTGTAAATCGAAAATCCTTACTTCACCCTTTTCTCCTCCGAAAAGAACACTATCTACTATCAAAAGTTTCTCGAATTTTTTCTTCGTAAGAAATCCCAACCAGTGTTCCGGGGTCGCGCCTGCCACAATCACATTATCAATCCCGATGTTTTTAAGGCTTTCAGCAATAAAAACACCCACACCGTCATCGGACTTTATTTCTGAGCCGATACCCATTATCACTGTTTTATTATCTATAAATTCTTTTAATTCTTCTTCCCAACTCATAATTAATTGCCACAAAGGCACTAAGACACAAAGAATCTTTTTGTTTTATATTACAATATTACCTTAGTGCCTTAGTGGCCTATCTTCTTTCTATTTAAAAAGACTGAATGCTACAACAAACCCGGCAGTGATTACAGAAAGAATACTCATTAGCTTTATTAGAATATTAAGCGAAGGACCTGAAGTATCCTTCATCGGATCGCCGATAGTATCTCCCGTAACTGCCGCCTTATGAGCGTTGGAACCTTTTCCTCCGTGAGCTCCTTCTTCGATATATTTCTTCGCGTTATCAAAAGCACCACCGGCGTTAGCCATAAACACAGCCAAAGCAAAACCGGACGCAAGAGCTCCTACAAGAAAACCAACAACACCCGCAACTCCAAAAACCCAACCAATAATTATCGGAGAAATTATTGCTACCAAAGAAGGAATTATCATCTGCTTCTGCGCGGCTTTGGTAACAATAGCCACCGTCCGTGCATAATTAGGTTTTTTCTTACCCGCGAGTATATCCGGGTCTTTAAATTGCTCTCTTACTTCTCCTATTACAGACTGGGCAGTAACACCCACGGCACCCATAGTCATACCGCAGAAAAGAAAAGTAATAACCGCACCAATCAAAAGACTTGCAAGAACAATCGGGTTAAGCAGACTCAGATTGTAATACTCCGCAAGCTCAAGAAAATTAATACTGCTGACACTTATAACTCTTTCACCAATATTAACAGCTTCCACTCCAAGACGAGTCAAAGCCATTTTAATTTCGGTCAGATAAGCAGCAATCAAAGCCAGTGCCGTGAAGGCAGCTGAGCCTATAGCAAAACCTTTACCTGTCGCGGCAGTTGTATTCCCAAGAGCATCAAGCTGATCTGTTTTTACTCTGACTTCCTTACCCAGTTCACTCATCTCTGCTATCCCGCCCGCGTTATCGGCAATGGGACCGTACGCATCCGAAGCAAGAGTTATACCAAGAGTCGACAGCATACCAACAGCTGCCAAACCCACACCGTATAGACCCATTACAAAACTATCAAATCCACCCGCGAAGAAGAAAGCAAGCAGTATTGAAATACTTACAGTTACCACAGGAATAATTGTAGAATTAAGACCCAGAGCAAAACCGTCAATTATCAAAGTCGCGGGTCCCGACTCTGCTGAAGCAGAAAGCTTACGGACGGGAGAAAAAGCGGAAGAGGTATAAAACTCCGTTGCTTTTCCAATAATAGTACCGGCTATAAGACCTACCACAACAGAGCCAATCATTTCCATTTTATCCGGTGTAAGAAATCGTACCACAAATATGGAAACGATTCCCGTTGCAATCATAGCAAAATTTATTCCTCTGGAAAGAGATTTAATAAGGTGATGCTGGGTAGCTTCTTTTCCTGCCCTAACCAGAAAAACTCCCAGGATGGAAAATAGTATACCAACACCGGCAATAAGAAGAGGTTCAAGAACTCCTTTCATTCCAAGACCGGCAGCAACTCCGAGCGCCATAGTAGCCACAATCGCATCCGAATAGGATTCATATAAATCAGCTCCCATACCAGCCACATCACCAACATTATCTCCGACGTTATCCGCGATAGTTGCCGGATTTCGGGGATCATCCTCAGGTATTCCCGCTTCAACTTTACCTACAAGATCGGCTCCCACATCGGCGGCTTTGGTGTAAATTCCACCGCCTACTCTGGCAAAAAGAGCAACAAAACTCGCACCAATCCCGAATCCGAGAAGAATACTTGTAACCTCAGCAAGAGGCAAATTTAATCCAAAATAGAATATCGCGAACAAAATCGATATACCGAGAAGAGATGAACCTACAACCGAAAGACCCATAACTGAACCGCTCCTGAAAGCAATACTTAAAGCGGAACCCAGAGAATCCCTGGCTGCATTTGTAACTCTAACCGCAGCCCTCGTAGCCGTTTTCATCCCAAGGAACCCTGAAAGACCCGAGAGAAATCCGCCAAGCAAGAAAACAAGCGGAAGCCATTTGGACTGCACTCCAAGCCCAAAAGCAAGAACAGCAAAAAGGCCAGCCATTATCAAAAGGAAGATTGCAACAACGCTATCCTGAACTTTTAAATAACTTATTGCCCCTTCCCTGATTGCATTTGCAATCTCAATCATCCTCGGAGTTCCCTCTTCTTTTTTCATCATCTGCCTGTAAAAAAACCAGGCAAAAAGCAGCGCAATTACCGAGATACCGGGTACAAACCAGAAAACGTTTTCCATACCAATTCCTCCTTTAGAATTATTGAATCTACGACAAATTTCCCGTTATATGTAATACATTTTCAATGCTTGTCAAGTCACCACCCCACCCCCAAAAATAATTCTAACACGGAGAACACAGAGAACACAGAGAAAAAAAGGATAATGTTGTTTAAAACCCGACTCACCGCACCAAATCATTCTCACACAAAGATCACAAAGACACAAAGCTTTTATTTCTACTCAACAACTTAACGATTCTACCACTCAACCAATCCAAAGGATTCACAAGAACATTTGACTATCCTTTTTTACGGTTGACATATCGTATAATCCCCTTAAATATTGAATATGAGGTTATTATGCTAAGAAAAAACAAAAAAAATATTATGATGATATCCGTTCATGGCGACCCTGCAGCTGAAATCGGTTCAGAGGAACAGGGCGGACAGCCCATTTACATTAAAAACATATCGAGGTTATTATCTAAGGATTATAATATCGATATATTCACAAGGAAGAAAAATCCTGAAGAAAAAGAAATTGTATCTCTTTTCGATAATGTTAATGCGGTAAGGATAAAAGCAGGACCAACAGAATTTATCCCCAAAAAAGCAATTTATTTACATATAAATGAATTTTTTATGGAAACTATACGATGGATAAAAGAAAATAAGAAACAGTATTCCCTGGTCCATTCCCATTACTGGTATTCAGGAAGTGTTGCCATGAAGTTAAAAGATGCCCTTGAAATACCGATGGTCCATAATTGCCATTCCCTGGGAAAAGTAAAATATGATATTTTAAAAAAGGAAAAACCGCCCTATGCCGATATGAGATTATTAGAAGAAGAATTAATACTTAAAAGATCAAATGCTATTATAGCTTCCTCTCCTCAAGAAGTTAAAAACATTCTTGATCTATACAAAGTTTCTGGCGAGAATATCGAACTAATAAGAGCAGGTGTTGACAAAAACTTGTTTAAACCAATCCCCTCTGACAGAGCCAAAAAAGCAACAAACTTGAGCCATGAAAATCTAATTCTATTCGTAGGCAGAATTACTAAAGCCAAAGGTTTATCAATTCTTTTTAATGCTCTATCCGACGTCAAAGAAAAGTTTAAAAAAGACATAAAATTAGTAGTTATAGGAGGAGACGTTTCAGGAATCATGCATTCCGAACAGGAAAAGAAAGAAAAAGAAAGATTGAAAAAATTGATTAAAACTCTTGACATTGAAAATAATGTTATGTTTCTTGGACCTGTGGAACGAGAAAAACTGCCCTATTATTACTCACTTGCAGACATCTGTGTGATACCATCATTATACGAAACCTTTGGGCTGGTAGCCGTTGAAGCTATGTCTTGCGGCACCCCTGTGGTTGCATCAAGAGTCGGAGGTCTTAAACATACTATAAAAGAAGGATATTCGGGTCTGCATTTTGTGCCCGGAAGGTCGGATTCATTAGCCAAAGCCCTACTAAATCTTCTCGAGCATCCGGAAAGATTAAAAAAGATGAAAACAAATGCCAGGAAAAGAGCGGCTATTGAGTTTTCCCTTGAAAGAACGTCAAAGCAAATAAAAGAATTGTACGAATCTCTGCTTTTCTAATCATAATGAATTATATACTTATATCAGATCTTGATGATACATTAATTGGCAATGACGAGAGTTTGCAAAAGTTTAATAATGTTATGTCTTCTCTAAGGGACAAATTCTTTCTTGTATACTCTTCGGGCAGATTTAAAGAATCAATACTTTCAGTCGTACAGGAACATGGACTGCTTGAACCCGATGCAATTATTTCCAATGTGGGAACCGAAATATATTATCACCCGTCATGGAACGAAGATAAAAACTGGGAAAAACTGATAGGAGAAAACTGGCAAAAGAAAGAAATATTATCAATTCTGGAAAACTTCTCAGTCGAACCTCAACCCTATAATAAAAAATTTACAGCTTCCTATTATGTGGAAGACAAATCGGTCGTCGAAGAAATAAGAAAGAATCTCAAAAATTATAAGGTCCAAATAATTCACACAAAGAGTTATCTGCTTGATATAATACCGGATAAAGCAGGTAAAGGAAATGCCGCAAGATATCTTAAAAAAAAGAAAGCGCTTTCTACAATATGTTCAGGTGATTCCGAAAACGATATTGATATGTTAACAAAATGCGATTTTAGTATACTTGTTGGGAACGCTGAAGAAAGAGTAAAGAAACAGCTCTTAAAATACGATAAAATATATCAAGCTACTTCCGAATATGCTTCGGGAGTCATAGAAGGCCTGCATTTTTTTAAAGCAACTAACTGAAGCGGATCAAGAATGAAAAAATCAGAAGACAAAGAAAACACAATAAAAAAATCCTATAATAACTCGGTAGAATTTCTAAGAAAATGTTCTACTAAACATGGATTCATCGCTTCTGTTACCGACCTTGAAAATTATCGCAGAGTATGGGCAAGAGACGGCTGTATAACGGGTTTAGCCGCTCTATTAAGCAGGGAAAAAGATTTAAAAGTTACTTTTAAGAGGACTTTAATAACTCTGGCTAAATATCAGGGAAGGCAGGGTCAAATCCCGAGTAACGTAGACGCAGAAAGAAAAAGAGCAAGTTATGGGATGACTTCCGGAAGGGTTGACGCTTCTTTATGGTATATTATTGGATTTGGGCAGTATTTTAAACACACAAAAGATAAAAATTTCTTAGAGAAAAATATCGCAATTTTAGATAAAACTATTAATATACTTGAAGCGTGGGAATACAATGAAAAGGATTTTATTTTTATTCCCGATTCCGGTGATTGGGCAGACGAATCTCCAAGGCATGGTTATATCCTATATGACCAACTTCTTTATTACCAGGCACTTTGCGAATATTCTTTCATTCTAAATGAAATAGGAAAGCCAAGTAATTATTGGAAGAGAAAGAGCCAACGATTGAAGAAAAAAATATCAACCAACTTCTGGATGAAAGAAGAAAATATTGACGAAAAATACATCTACCACCCGGAAATTTTTGATAGTTCTTACAGGAAACTCAAGGGAAAGCAGAAATTCTGGGTAGAGAATTTTCACCATCATGCTATATATAAAAGATTTGATGCTTTTGCCAATATTCTAACGATTCTCCTGGACTTCTCCGACAAGAATCAAGCTGAAAAAATCTTTGATTATATATCTGGTATTTTAGGTGCAGGTTATCTGGTACCCGCTTTCTTCCCTATAATTTCACCTAAATACAAAAAAAAGTGGAAGGAGTTAAAAGGCAGCTATTCTTTCCATTTTAAAAACCGACCTTATCATTCTCATAACGGCGGGCTCTGGCCAATGTTAACCGGGTTTTATATTGGCGCTTTAATCAAACATGGGAAAAAAGAACTTGCATATAAATATCTGATTAATATGGGCTTAGCAAATTCAATAAATAGAAAAAAGGATGGTTGGGGATTTTTCGAATATCATCACGGCCTTAAAAGGACACCCGAAGGCACAAAAGGTATGGCCTGGAGTGCTGCTGCCGGGATAATTGGTTATAAGGCCTTTATGGGAAAAAAGATTTTTATATGATTTTACTTTTTTTAACCACAGAGAGCACAGAGAAAAAAATAATTTTTGTTGTTTAAACCCCAACCCAAATCTCCTGAATTAGCCACGGATTTACACAGATATACACGGATTTTTTATTTGTTTTTTTTGACTCATGACTGGTGACCGAAGACTAACGACTATGTTTTCATTTCACATTTCAATGTTTGACCCTGTTAATACTGGAGTGAATTGTTATGTAGTGATAATTACTTCCTCTATCGCAACAGCAACATCTTTTTTGTATCTGTGATTTTTTTTCCTACTTGCAATCTGTAAAAATATATACCACTTGATAAACCACTTGCATCAAAATTAATTGAATGTTCTCCCGTTTTTTGAAGCTCACTGACTAAAGTTTTGATTTCCCTTCCAAGAATATCATAAACTTTCAACGTTACAAAATCCGAAGTTGGTATTGAATAGGAAATTCTCGTAAACAGATTGAATGGATTAGGGTAATTTTGATAGAGGGCAAAAACTTCTGGTATTTGTGGAGTATCCTTTTCATCAATAGAAGCCATTGGATTGGACTCATTTTTGGCAAAAATATACCAAGCAGCACTGGAAACAGCTCCTCTTGTAGTATCAATCCACTCAAATCCACCAGACTTATTGACAGCATAAGTCAATGTTTTTACATTTTTACCATAAATCATTTTATCAAATAAGAGAGGATCGAACTGATTTGCATAAAAATAACCCCGTTCTTTATCTCCATATTTTAAATAGGCACAAGCCATATGTCCTGTACCATCAATCCAGATATTATTGATATCAATATCCGGATAGGGGTAAAATCCTAGCACATCAATGCCATTTACTTCTAATTTTTTTCTATAGCGCAAATCATATTCAGGACGGTTCAGAAGATGTTCATAACCCTCACCATAGGCTAATACGCGCCATGCATAATTATCTAAAGGTAAATCATTACCAACTAATACAGAATCCAACCATATTCTAATATTTCCGGCATAAGTCTCTTCCTCACACAGTTTAAATGCTGCATAACAATCAATGTTACCTTCTGGATGTCCATGATCTTCGTGTAAATAGAAATCACCTTTTCTCCAGCCATGTTGAATATAACCACCATTGCCTTCATCTTTATAAAAGGAAATGAATAAATCTTTGATAAGATCTATTATGGCCGAATACTTATCGGAATTATATTTCTTTTCATAAAACTTATACGCTATCAAAAGCCATGCCATATCACCTATCCATCGATCAGTTGAATCGCCTGCATGATACGTTGATAATGACATATTTTGATAAAAACCTCGAGCTTCACCATTATAAAAGAAGTTTTGCAATAAGAGGTCCTGATTGTTGGAATCAATGGCATTTGCATAAAAATCCAAGATTCGTTCAGCTCTTTCTTTCTCATCTTTTATCATAAACGCCATAGAAACAAGCGCATTATTAAAAGTCGATACATAATCATCCTCCATTGAAGGTAGCAATTTTGCATCAGTAGATGAAGAATCTTGAATTACATTAAGATACGCCAGTACAAGAGAATCTTCTTGTATCATATATTCATGTCGACGCTGTTTGAACCCAATACCTTCTAAAATTCTGTATGGATCCAAAAATAACCCTGTTAGTAATCCTTGTTTACCAATACCTATTTCATCAATCCAAACATGACCAGAGTCACCTTTTGAAAATGCAATCTCAAAACTCTCTAAATTATGAAAAGTAGAATCGCCACCCCACCAATATTCTGTATCATCTAAATAAATAACAATACTCGTCCAATCATCACACCTATCTTCGATGGTATCTATTTTACCGAATACGGTACCATCCTCATCAACAAACTTTAATTCCATATCGCTATATGCTTTTGCTTTAATTAGTAAAACGATGGGATTGTCTTCGCTATATCCTGAAATTGAATCTTTCCTCATAATAACCCATCCAGTATCGGGAAGTAAAGAATAATGAATTTCTATCCCATCCTCATTACATCCTGAATAAGGTAGCACTTCTATTGTACAACCTTGACTAGGGATTAACTCCCATAAAGAAACATCATCCCAATTTTCATATTCTAAATAATTTGGAATATCACATTGACCATAGACAAATTGATAACTAAACAAAATCATCATCAAAATACTTAACATTAATAAAGTTCTACGCATCGTAATGTACCCCCCATTTTTGACTATTTTTTTAACATTTTCCATCTTACACAACATTAAGTTTCAGCTACCGAAACATTGCTGAAATCAAACCTGGTAAATTCAAAACCTGCGGTTTCGGTCTGCTGGAAACTTTTGTTAGGATTTTTAGAAATTTTATTATAATTCTTATTCATATTATTAAACCAATTACTTTAACAAGATAATTTGAGTCTTCATTCTGTCAAGTGTACTTATCCAAGTAATTAATGTCCTTTTCTTTATCGGAAAGGGTTTTTCAAACACTAACGACTGCAAATAAACGGCAAGCGGTTAGCGAGTCCGAGCCAATTTGCTTTGTTATGCCTCATATATGTATTTGAGAATTCTTTTACCATATTCGGTGGTTACACGTCTCAGATCTGCAGCTCCATGCCCCGTCATCACTACCTTCAAGCTACCGAGATTAGTTATACGCATATCATTTAATTGTGTTACGAGTTCTTCTATACGCTGTTCATCAAGTTCAGGCAACCGTTCTCGTAGAGTTTGTATAGAAGATCCCATCATTCCTGGATTAGAGTCAGGTTCTTGCGCAATTGCTTTCAATACACGAATATGATCTGGAGGTACTTGCTCGAAAGTTCGGAGCAAGCGAAGCTGGTCATCGTATGACTCTCCGGGGGATTCTATGGCGTCTGTTAAAAATTCCTTATACAGATGCCTCTTTTCTTGATTTCGTTCCTCACCAACCCTTTTCAGAGTTTGCTCCAACAAATCCTCAAATTCTTCCGTTTTTACATAGTTCTCCGATACTTCAGATTTAAATTCACTAAGATCATTGGACAACGATTTTAAAACCTCGCGTACTCTTCCAAGTTTCCTTCCTAATGACATTCCACCCAATACATTGCTCACGGGACCGCCAATCCATGGTACGGCACTACCAACAAAAGCCACCACATCTAATGCTGTTTCTGTTTTTGTAGATGCTGTAATTAACTCCTTTTCATCTTTATCCACTTTGTAATCTCTCCATTTTGGGCCCAACATAGTTAATATGTACTAATATTAATCGCAAATGCTCCACTTCCAGGCAATATAAACTGATTTCAATATTTCTGGGTAATTCCATATAGACTATTATTATAATAAAAATCACATTATTGTCAACATAACACAACCCCAATTCTAACCACAAGATTTCACAGATTATCACAGATTTTTTATTTTGATGTTTCTTCACTCGAAACCTGGAATCCTTGAACCCTAAACTTTAATAAACCACAAATAAAAATCCTCTTTAATCTGCGTTCATCTGCGTCCTATTCTCTTTGTGCCTTCGTGTCTTTGTGGCTAATTAATTAAAAACAAATACCTTAATAAAAAATAAAAGATAAATAAAAGCGACAGTCAGATAGGTACTACGTTCCATCCGCAGTGCATTATCGCACAAAAATTTCCCCGTTTTCCATTTACGAAAATTCGGAAGGAAAGCAGGCGTGATTTTACGATACCGGATAAACCTCTCACCGAATTTCCTCTCAAGATAACTTTCTTCCTCTTTAATAATCAAATAATAGTATATTGAGAAAATAAACAAATAAAAAGGCAAAAGATAAATCAAGAAAAAATTGGAAGCTAAAGTAAAACCGAAACCTATACAAAAATTACCCAAATACAAAGGATGGCGCGTAATACTATAGACACCTTCATCAAGCATATAATCGGCTTCTACCTCACTTCCCCTCATCCAATCTGCCGCAAAACCCTGCGAAAAATAACGGATCAAAAGACCTGAAAAAACTACACCAAAACCCAGAAAGAAATTGAGCCGATTAAACTCTATGATTTTCAGCAAGAACAAAAAATACGGAACGGGCAAAAAGGATCTGTATTTAAAGAGAAATTTCCCCATATTACCACCAATCAACAGACCCCACACACCCTCACACCAAAATATTTTACCACAGAGAACACAGAGTTTTTTATTATTTTCTCCCCAACAACCTATTTTTTAACAACAAATTGCACAAATTTCACGAATAAATTAAAAATATTTGTGTTATTCGCCTGCCCCGTAAGGAAGAATGACTGTATCGGGGCGTGATTCGTTGTTTCTCTTTTTGTCTTAATTTTTGAATTTTGACTTGTCATTTTTCATTTTGATATTTGATTTTTACATTTTAGCGGCTCTGCCGCGCCAGGTCAATCTCCAGTCTTTAAAATTCTATCCTTAAAATCTTACTATTACTGCTTCTGTCAACAGCTCTTATAGCACCGTACTTTTCTTTTCTATCAACCTTAAACATAAACTTTTCTTCCTTCTCATCGAAAAGTTCATCAACTGCTCGCGCTCTCTTCCAATGTAATCTCTGTATTTCCGAAGTACTATACAAAACACTGATAACAGATGAAAGTTCATCCGTCACTGTACCGGATACCAGAATGCTGTCTCCTATGAATTTTTTTTCTATTCCCTTTAAAATTGGGGGAGTATGATCAACTAAAAAAGAAACCTTTTTTTCCGACTTAAGAGAACTGGGCTGATCTAAATCGTCCCGCGCAATTACTCTAACATAATAATTACCATCAGGGTAAACGGAAGTATTAAGAAAATAACTATTACCCAATAAATTATCTGTCATTTTAACCCAATCTTCTGAATCGCGAGAAACAAAAACATCAAACACCAATCGATCATTGTCCGGATCATCGACCTCCCAATATATACACCGAATCCCTTCCCCAACCACATAGGCATCCTCCGGAATATAAAAACCCATCCTGGTAAGTCGTTCTCTTTCCTCCGGGGGTATAATTCCCATAAGAGCGGCACCCTCATCCATTTTACCCGTACCTATCTTAGGAGGTAAGACCTCTATTTTTTTTATCAGTGGAGGAGAATTCTGCTTTCCATAGGAAATCCTGACTCCCTTTAAATAAGTTTTATCTCCACTTAAAACTGCCTTCCATTGGATGAACGGCTCTTCTATTTCAATATGTTTATCAATGCTTTCCCATCTACTCCAGGAAGAATCTACTTCTTTCTTCTTTCCCCCTCTTATAAAAAATCCGATATCTCCCTTACCTTCATAACTGAGATTACCCCATATAACCGAAACCCCTCCCTTAAACACAGAAGAAATATATTCTCCCTCTTTTAATTTTCTATTTGTAAATTTGTAAATCTTCGCCGGGTAACCGGTACCAATCCACATATCCCCATTAACATCCTGCAGTGCAGTTACCTTTGATTCGTCCAAGTCCGCAACTATACTAAAATCACTTTGGTGGAATTCTCCTATCTGCCCATCTTCCGATTCTCCGGCATAAAATTTACCGTTTGCCTCCTCTCCACACAATATAGGAGTACCTCCATAAACCTCATATTCTCTATTCTTCAAATAAAACTTAATACCTCCAACGGATTCGATCTCCTTTAATAACAGTCCCGAAACGCATAAAGTATCTCCAAGATAACCGAGCCCGTTTATCTCTTCAAATCCAGGATCGTAATAAATTTTTCCGTCATGATTTCCATCTATCTTGTATACAAGACCCGGATTACTCGTACCTAAAAACAGCTCCTTCCCTTTTATTACCCATTGGGTAACAGAACTCGATTGCGTTTTATAATATTCCTTTAATTCTTTATCATTTACCAGTTTATAGACTTTACCTTCAGGACCGCTGCCGACTAAAAAGTTACCGGCAAACTCAAACATGCAATAAATGTTCTCAGCAGGAACAGATAAAGAGTCTATAATTTTTGAACCTTTTATAAAAAATAATTTTCCCTCGGGAGACAAACCGGCTACAAGAACAGTTCCCTTTTTACCTAAAGAAATCAAACTTCCTTCGCGGCTCAAAACAGTATCTATTCCTCCCCCGTTTTTCAATCGTGCAATTATACCAGCACCGGATATGCTAAAATAAATATCCTTATCTATCTTGATTATATCGGAAACAAAACCGCTACTTTCCCAGGAAAACTCTTCTATTTTATTACCCACAAAAATCGAATCCGACGTAATTGCTGACCCTTCAGAAAAACCTTTATAAAGGGAGTCTCCTTCATAGACCCAAAAATATGCAAACGAAATCAAAAATAATACCATTCTACCTCCTTACTTCCACTACCTCTGAGCTCTCTCCACTTAGAGGACCATCAAACTGTATTTTCTCTTCAAAAAGAGGATATAAATCACTATAAATCCTTCTTTTTCCCTTTTCCATAACCATTCTAAGGCTGGGCGGAGGACTCTTGATTTCTCCGGCATCCGTATTTAAAGAAGCTCCCTTTTTATAAACCGATAAGATAAGCATATCAGGAGACGGCAAAGAATTTAAAAAATCTCTCCACTCTCCAAAATTATCAAATTGGAAATTAAGCGGAACTCTTCCTAATTCATAGCTTAAGTATTCATCTCTACCTGAAACCCAGAGCGTCAACTCACAGGGACTCTGCGGAACTTTAAAATTAAAAGTAACGGTTGTGTCGGCTCTGCGATACCTACTCAATACCACATTAATATCAATTACATCACCCAATTCAAATTTATTTTCTCTAATAATCATATCTTTAATAAAAAATTCTTTTACTTCCAGCTCACTTGATAAATTTACAGAAACAGAATCAACATGAACACCTTCAAACCTATTTCTCTGTATTTCCATTAGAGGTTCTTTTACCCATTGATACAAATCTCTCTGTATCTCTACTCCACTCATAGCAACAGGGACCGAAATATCCCCTTCATTGGTCCAGATATTGAGTTTCCCGCTTACGGTAACATTTTCATACTGACCCATTTTTTCAATCCAGTTTGAAGATACAAGAAAAGGTGGAATAACGGGAAAAATACTCTCTTCAGCTGTAACCTTATATCTTTTCCGGAGATCTCCAATCTTAATCTTACAATCAATCATAGGAGGTTCGCCGCCTATGACAGCTTTTATTCCTGCACTTCCATCAAAAATTACTTTTCCAATTATATCTCCCGGGGTAGCGAATTTAAAAGAAGTAGCAAGAGAAGGAAGATAGGTTAAAACACTTCCTCCACAAAGTGGCAACGCAGAAGAACCTGTCGCATAAGCAGAGTGACCGAAAGCAAAAATCGTATCCCCAATTATCTCGGTTATCGTACCCATAGCGGAAATATTCCCATCACCTGAAACGAGGGTTACACCGCAAACTCCCCCCGGCACCAATTCGGTAATATCTTTTGTCTCCCCCCCCAACACCATCTCCGAAACAGTGAAGTCAAAAGGTAGGGAATCCAATTCGGAAACTGAAGAAGCCGTAAAACCTGAAACAGTAAGCATCGGCTTTATTGGAGTAAAGCTTGAAGAGCCAACCGTCTTTTTCTCTCCCATTTTTTTCATTTCGGTAAAAGGAGTAATACCGCAAATAGGTTCCTTTGAAAAAGCCCACCCAAATGAAATTGCACCCAGCAGTTTCCCCTCTATATAAACAGGACTTCCACTCATACCCGCAATAACACCAGCCTCATCCACAACTTTACCTCTTAACTTTGCAATTATCACATCTTGATCCAATTGAAAATCGGGAATTCTTCCTAAAATTTCAACCTCAATGGTATCTATCCTGTTCCCTTCAAAGGTACTTAACGCTATACCCCTCATACCTTTTTCGACAGATTGGGAACTGATCAGATCAAAGCTACAAAAAATTTGAAAAAACAGAAGCGAACCAATTAACACGTTAAACCTCTAGGGATTTAAAACACAATGAGATGAACGAATCTTTAAAAAAAATAAAATTACAGAAAGTACAGAACCACACTTTATTTCTTTGTTTTCTTTGCTTGCCCTGCCTATCTCATAAGGAAGAATGACTGTATCGGGGTGGAGAGAAATCGACTGGACAGGGTGAACTTTGTGGTTAATACTGCCTTCTATCATCCGGAAATTATGTTTATCACTTTTTTCCCGTGTCTGCTTCCAAACTCCACCTTGCCGGATTTTAAAGCAAAAAGTGTATCATCTACACCTCTGCCAACATTCCATCCGGGGTGGTATTTGGTTCCTCTCTGTCTCATCAGTATAGTCCCTGCCTGAACATCTTCTCCCCCAAATCTCTTAACCCCAAGATACTTGGGCCCTGAATCCCGACCGTTCCGTGAAGAACCAACACCTTTTTTATGAGCCATCTCCAATCCTCCTTTTATTTCTTTGTTTTTTTAGCGCCTACGGTTGTCTTCTTTGACTTAGTAGTCGCTTTTTTTGCCACACTTTTCGTCTTTTTTGTCTTTCCAGTCGCCTTAATTGCTTTCTTAGCAGCTACAGTCGGCTTTTTTGCCTTAGTTGTAGTCTTAGTCGCTTGCTTGGTTTTAGTGATCGCCTTCTTTGGTTTACCGACCGCTTTAGTTTCTTTCTTAGATGTTACGGTTGTTTTCTTTGTTGGACGATGCGTTTTCTTAATCTTTTTGTCCTTCACTACTGTCTTTTTCTCTGCTTTTATTTCCTCTTTTTCGCTTTTCTTCTTAGGCTCTACCTTACCACCAAGTATAATATCTTTAATTTCTATCTCGGTATAGGTCTGACGATGCCCCCTTGTTTTTCTGTATCGGTTTCTTCTTTTAAATTTAAAAACTATTATCTTCTTATAACGACCGTGCTCGATAACCTTTGCTTTAATAGAAGCCCCCTCAATATAAGGCTGCCCTATCTTGGTGTCTCCATTCTTAACAAGCAAAACCTTTTCAAATGAAACTTTCTCCCCAATTTTCGTATCCAACCGGGGAATTTTCAACTTCTCTCCCGGACTCCCAAGATACTGGAATCCCTTAGCCTCAAAAACTACAAACATTAAAATCCTCCTTCAAGTTGTATCAGTTACTCCCCTCGGGAATCGCACTTTCCTCTGGAATGAGATTTCCTTCCGGAACCACACCCTCCGGAGTAACTTCCTCTCGTACCCCTTCTTCAAAGGGTATACCTATTCTTTCCGGTAAATTTTCTCTTAATTTTTCCTCAATGCCACCTTTGTCAACTCTAACTTCCCTTGGAACTTTGAACGCAATTGTAGTTGAAGTTAGAAAAAAGAGAATTGCCAGTACAATGGTTACTTTACGTAAAAGCAAAGAAGCTCCCCTTCCTCCAAAAAAAGAACCACCACCTCCTCCGCCAAATACAGAACTCATACCTGCACCCTGAGACTCCTGCATAAGAATGACGAGAACCAAAAGAACCGAAAAAAACACATGCAGTGACACTAAAAAGCCTAACATTGAATCTCCTTTGCTATATTTATTATCTCTACAAAACCATCAACGTCGAGCGCTGCTCCTCCAATTAGAGCACCATCAATATCTTTCTGGGTAATAAATTCCTTCATATTATGTACTTTAACAGAACCACCATACATTATCCTGATTTTCTCCCCTTTAGCACCTAACTTTTCTCTGATAATAGAATGCATTTCCTCTGCATCTTCCGGATGAGGGGTTTTACCAGTCCCAATCGCCCAGACAGGTTCATAAGCAACAGCAAGATCGCAAGCGTCATAGTCAACACCTAAGAGTCCTTCTTCTATTTGCTTATCTACGACTTCTTTTGCTTTACCTGCTTCTCTTTCCTCTTCGGTTTCACCTATACATATAACTACTTTCAGATGCTTTTGCAAGGCTTTCTCGACTTTCTTTCTGACTCCAGCATTCGTTTCGCCAAAATAGGTTCTTCTCTCAGAATGACCTATTATCACCCACTCTACGCCAAGCTCTTTAAGGAAAACCGACGAAATTTCACCAGTATAGGCACCTTCATCCTCCCAGAAAAGATTCTGAGCTCCAACGGAAATTCCTGTCCCCTCAAAGCTCTTCTTTGCCTCTACAAGAGAAGTAAAAGGAGGGGTAACGAAAACATCAACACCTTCTGTTGATATTTTCTTCTCCTTAATGCTACTTGCAAATTGAGCTGTCTCTTCCACACCCTTATTCATTTTCCAGTTCCCACCGATAAGCAACTTTCTCATCAAAACCTCCTCTACATTATTTTGAAAGCCGGCAATTCTTTGCCTGAAACAAACTCAAGCGATGCGCCGCCTCCGGTAGAAAGATGGCTTACGGAAATATCGGTATCTTCAAAAACCTTATCGGTATCTCCACCACCAACCACAGTAAAAGCGCCTTTATTAGCCAACTCTCCAATCTCTCTTGCAATTTCCCACGTTCCTTTATCAAATGGAGGTACCTCAAAAACACCCACAGGACCATTCCAGAATAAAGTCTTCGATCTCCTTATTATCTCTTTATACTTCGTAACGGTCTCAGGACCGATATCGACACCCATCTTTCCTTCCGGAATCTCGAAAGCAGGGGCAACAGACCACTGGGCTGAAGAGTTAATTTTTTCGGTATGATCTATAACTATAATATCATCCGGTATGTGAAGATTCTTTCCCTGCTGCCGGGTTATCGAAATCGCCTCTTCAATTTTATCAAATAAACTTTCCTCAAGAATAGAATCACCTACGTTTCCACCTTTTACATGAATAAAACCAAAAGACATAGCTCCGCCAATCAAAATATCATCCGCAATAGGAGCAAGACCTTTGATTACGGGTATCTTCGTCTTTAGTTTTAAGCCGCCAAGAACAACCGTAAATGGTGATTCCGGCTTTTCTAAAAGCTTTGAAAGCTGTTCTATTTCTTTCATCATTAAAAAGCCCACAGCTTTATCTTCTATAAACTCGGCGACACCATAAGTAGAAGCATGCGCCCTATGAGCAGTAGCAAAAGCATCGTTCACATAAACATCTCCGAGATTCGCAAGAAGTCGGGAAAATTCTTTATCATTTTTCTCTTCTTCGGGATAAAACCTGGTGTTCTCAAGCAGCAATAAATCTCCTGCCGTAAGAGTCTTGACTTTTTCTTCAACTAGGGGTCCCACAGTCTTTTCCGAAAACTGAACTTTTGTATTTAAAAGTTCGGAAAGGCACTGGGCTACAGGACGAAGTGAAAACTTCTCAACTACTTGCCCACCTGGTCTCCCCAAATGCGACATCATAACAATAGCTGCACCATTTTCCATCAAATAACGAATAGTCGGCAAACTCGCTCTAAGCCTATTATCATCTTCTATCTTTCCTTTCGAAAGAGGCACATTAAAATCAAAACGACAAAGAACTTTCTTGTCCTTTACGTTAATATCCTTAATAAAAGGAACTTTCTTCATAGAGATTTTCCCATCATAAGAGCTACGTCTATCATTCTCATAGAAAATCCCCATTCGTTATCATACCAGGAAAGAACCTTAACAAGTGTTCCTCCGATAACCTTGGTAAATTCGGGATCAAAAATGGAAGAATGAGGATTACCTATAATATCCATGGATACAATAGGATCCTTCGAATATTCAAGAACTCCCTTAAGCTCACCATCGGCATATTTCTTGAAAGCCGCGTTTACGGAATCAACCGAAGCTTCCTTACTTACTGTACAAACAAAATCTACGACTGCGCCATCGGGCACAGGTGCACGAAGAGCGATCGCATCCAATTTTCCCTTCAACTCAGGAAAAACTTTCGTGGTAGCAATTGCAGCACCGGTCGTCGTAGGAATAATCGAAAGAGAAGCCGCCCTACCTCTTCTCCAATCTTTTGCAGGTAAATCAAGCACCTTCTGAGAAGAAGTATATGCATGAACTGTAGTCATGAGACCCTGTTCTATACCAAATGTTTTATTAAGAACTTTAACTACAGGAGCAAAACAGTTTGTAGTACACGAAGCATTAGAAACAATGTCATGTTTTGCCGGATCATATTGATCATGGTTAACCCCATAAACAATTGTAAAACCTGCATCATCTCCCTTAAACGGCGCAGAGATTATGACTTTTTTAGCTCCCGCCTTTAAATGTTTAGTTGCCATATCTTTTGTTGTAAAAAGACCCGTAGCTTCAAAAACAATATCTGCTCCAAGACTCCCCCACGGAAGTTCTTCAGGTTCTCTCTCTTGCGTAAAAGGAACTTTCTTACCATTAACGACAAGAGAATTACCATCTACTTTAACATCGCCATCAAATCTTCTGTGAACAGAATCATACTTAAAGAGATATGCAAGATTATTAAGATCCGCAATGTCATTTATACCAACAATTTCTATATCGTTTCTATTTATAACTTCTCTTAAAATACATCTTCCAATTCTACCAAAACCGTTTACACCAACTCGAACTGCCATTTAAAAACCCTCCTTTTAAAAACTTTTACATTTTAACACTGAAACCAAAACCAAACGCCAGATTATCCCATATATTCGAACTGCCGCTCATGTCAAAAACCGCATTTCTATCATCTTCATCATCACTTAAAACGCTGTTAAGAATTGCTGTAGCGATATGGGATACATCGTACTTAACAGGCAGATAAAATCGTAAATAATCTCTTTCATAACTAAAAGATAAACCCAATGTCGCAGCTGGAATAACTCTCCAGTCCATATCTATTTCTGAACCCCCAAGGAAAATAAAACTCGCAGCAAGTCCTAACCTCACATCAATAACGGGAACAGGTATTGGGATATATGTATATAGTCCAACTTTACTCAAAGAATAATCAGCAGAAGGAAATGCAAGTTTGCCGCTAACACCCAGGTTTATGGGCTCAATCAAAAAGCCAAAGTTAAAACTGGAACCGCTAAATGTCAAACTGGCATCATCATCGAATTCCGTTCCTTGCTCCCGGATCATACTGTCAATCACTATAACAGCTCTGCCCGAAATCAGAGAATCCTGTACAATAGTAAGGTTGGTCGAATCAACACTCGCAAAACTATCTGGCAATTCCGAAACAATTGAAAAGTCCCAACTATAGCCGCCGGAAAGATCGTAATTCGCACCAAAATCAAATCCCCATGAAATTTTCAAAAAACCACCGTCGAGAATCGATCCCAGAGTAAGAACCGTATGTGTGGCTGATAACCCGGAGGAATAAATCTCAGCGGTTGCGAGATCTTGATCAAAGTCTAACTCAGCCGAGAAATCCTCAATTATCCAACTGTCACCGTTGCCGTCAAGAACAACGGTATCTCTCACCTCAACCACAAAACTATCCATATGTGCTGCAAAACCACCCTCACCCAGAATCCTGCAATTTTGAAATTTAAGACCCGCACCAAACCCAAGAGGTCCAACATTAACTCCTGCCCCAAGAAAAATCGGGACATCCGAATATTCTACTCTTAAGGGAACCTCATTATCCAGAGTTATAGCACCTTTAAATAACGGGTTTACACTGACCGTATCGCCATCGGGTATCTCAGAAAAATCATCATGAGTAAACTCAAAAACCTCATCTGCTCGCATATTACCATAAATACTTCCGCTTAAACTTGCTTCAACACCTAATTTATAACCGGATCCGTAAGACATACCTACACCAAACATTCCAATCCTTTTTGAAAAACCTATAAAATTAACTCCCCCCAAAGCACGATATTGCCCATACAATCTGCTTCCAGGTAAAACACTAGCACTATTATTCACCGTATCCTCATCACCTTCAAACTCAAAGGAAAAGGTATCAATATCGCTCGCGCTTACTCCCGCAAGGGAAAAAGCAGTAAAAAACTGGACATCAGGAGATTTTCCAAGAGTGGCAGGATTTGATCCGGCACCGATAATGCCGAATCCACCGGCAGGGTTAAAAAAGCCTTTCTCAAGAAAGAAAAGATCTATCTCTTGCGAACTTCTATAAATCTTAACATAACTTTCGCCCTCAATGTAAAGAGCCGAAAAAAGCAAAAAGGATAATAAAACCATAAACCCTCCTTTGTCTTAAGGATATGCTCTTCCCAGAGTCCTGGGAAAAGGTATTGTTTGACGGATATGACTGATTCCGCAAAGCCAGGCAACAGTTCGCTCAATTCCAAGCCCAAAGCCGGCGTGCGGAACAGACCCATATTTCCTTAAATCAAGATACCACTTAAAAGCATCCTCTGGTAGCTCTCTTTCCTTTATTTCCTTCTTTAATATCTCCTCTTCAAACTCCCTTTCTCCACCTCCCACAATCTCCCCGTATCCTTCGGGAGCAAGAATATCAAAGGAAAGAGTTGCCTCCTCATTTCCGGGTTCTTTTCGCATATAGAAAGCTTTAATCTCTCTTGGAAAATGTGTCACTATTAATGGAGAATCATAATTCTTTCCAAGAACAGTCTCCTGGGGGGCTCCAAAATCTTCACCAACATCCATTGTCTCACCTAATTCGTTAACTTTCTTTACCGCATCCTCATACCTTATTCTGGGAAAAGGAGTCTTTATAACCTTAAGAAAGGATACATCCCTTTCGAGAACTTCTAATTCCCTTTTCCTATTATTTAAAACTCTCTTAATTACATATTCGATCATTCCGATTGCAAGCTCTATAGAATCATCCATATGAGCATACGCAATTTCCGGTTCTATCTGCCAGAATTCCGTCAAATGACGACGAGTTTTTGATTTTTCAGCTCTGAATGCCGGACCAAAACAATATACCTTTCCAAATGCGGCAGCAGTCGCCTCACAATAAAGCTGCCCACTCTGAGATAAATAAGCCGGCTCACCAAAATAATCAACTTCAAAAAGAGTCGTGGTACCCTCACAAGCAGACGGTGTAAAAATTGGCGCATCAAACCGCAGGAACCCTTTTTCCCACAAATAATCTTCAACAGCCTTTACTACCTCTGCTCGTATCCTTAAGATCGCCCACTGCTTACTCGAACGGATCCATATATGTCTGTTTTGAAGCAAAAAATCGGTACCATGAGATTTAGGAGTAATAGGATAATCTTCGCTGTTTCCAACGAGTTCTACCGAACCTATAGAAAGTTCATAACCGATGGGAGCTCTTTTATCTTCTCTAACCTTACCTCTCACAATCACAGAACTCTCCTGATTTAAATTTTCCATTAGAGAAAAACTTTCGGATTCAGTGTCCTGTTCGGTTGCAACACCTTGAATTATACCCGTACCGTCTCTAACCATAAGAAATCGTATCTTTCCGCTGGATCTTTTATTATAGACCCATCCTCGGATTTCTACCTGCTTATCTACAAATTCTGCGATATTTTCTATATACGTACAATCCATAGTTTTATTGTTACTCCTTAACAAACATAAATACCCCTCTACCCACTCTTTAAGCTTTAATTTAAAGTGGTTTCCGAGAGTTCTAATTTTATTGTTTTTCTTAAATTTCCGCTTCTATTTTTCATTCCTATATTATGCTGTAATCAAGAAAAGTCAACACCTTTTCGCATAATTAGCCACAGATTTACACGGATTACCCAACCACCCTCTTAAAACGGATATCTCACACAGAGACACAGAGAAAGATAGGATTAGGAGCAGTACAGGTTAGTAGTTCAGGGATTAGGGATTAAGTGATAAGTGATTCTTCTTAATCCTTGCTCCTCTCCCAATCTTTTCTATCTACTCCTTAATCCTTGCTGTTCTTCCCGCTTATCTACTAATCCTATTATATCCGTCATCGGTCTTAGACTTAAGACCTATTTTCCAACTTGACAGAGGCTGGATTTCTATTACAATGATGATAGATGTATATGGAGTTAAAAATAAATGCAAAATGGTCGGTATTTTCTATGTTAATAACATGCAAAAGTAAAGGCATTAAGTTCAAGCTGTTTTTACTACTGGTAACTCTCATAATCCCCAATTTATCTTATTCACAAGAATTTAAAATGCCTGAAAGTGCAGTTTTCGACCCTTTAACAAAACGGTATTTTATTTCAAACTTTGGCGACGGAAACATTATTCAAATAGATTCAACGGGAGAAAAAACTTACTTCAAAAAGGGATTATCGAAATTACTCGGGATGTTAATATATGAAAATACCTTATATGTTGTAGATAACCCGAAAACAATAAGAGGATTTAATATTACAGACGGAAGCCCTAAACTAACAATAGAAATAAACGAAGCATTGTTTTTAAATGATATCACTGTCGATGATTCAGGATTTCTATATGTAACCGGTAGTAACACTGCTACAGTCTTTAAAATCAACATTGCCTCTCAAACTTATTCTCTTTTTGTAAAAACACCAGATGGGCCAAATGGAATTATTTATGATAAATCAAAAAACAGACTTTTAGTTTGCTATTTCAAAGAAAAAGCGCCAATCGATGAAATAAATCTTGAAGACTCAACGATTTCAACACTTGTATCAACAGAATTTACCAACCTCGACGGATTAACTTATGATAAGGAAGGTAATTGTTACGTTTCGGTATGGGGACCTGGAAGTTTTGAAACCGGGTATAAAAAACAAGGTACAATTTACAAATATGACAGTTTATTCAAAAAAGAACCTGAAATTGCGTCAAGCGGACACTACGGCCCAGCAGACATTTATTTCAACATTTGGAAAGACGAACTGGTAATACCTTCATTATTAGCTGACAGCGTAGAATTCCTGCCTTTAAAACATGACTGCGAGAATACCACGAACAAACCTTGAAATATAAACGGAGGATAATATAAATGTCACAATGTCAAGCACCGTCCCAATTATGTTTTAATATTTTTCGAAGGACTTCTTTATTTAATATATTAATATTCTTACTTTTATTCACATTAAATGACTGTTCGATTGATCCCAAAACAGGTAAGTATCCACCATTCATCAAAGCCGCACAACAAGGAGATATTAAAAGAGCAATAGAATTAATGAAGAATGGAGAATATATAAACCAGACAACAATAGGTAACCAAACTGCACTACATGTTGCATCTGCAGAAGGGCAGAATGAAATGGTTATATGGCTACTTAAAAATGGAGCAAATCCACTTGCGGAGGACTTAAATAGCAAAACTCCAGCTGATTTTGCAAAAAAACAAGGAAAAATAGATATTGAGAAAATAATCTTAGATTATATAAAGGAATTTAATATTTTTATTGAAGAAAATAGAATCAACCTGGTAGAAATCATTGAAAAAGAAATCTATAGAATTCATTTATTATTCAACCAAGGCAATTATACAGAGATTATAAGAAATGCATATCCTGAATTCTCAAGAAGACAAAGCAAAGAGAATCTAGAACAAATATTTCAATCAACGAAAAATGAATTTGGGGTCTTTAATTCAATTATGAAAAAATGGATTAATCCGATAACGGGTTCAGATATTAGAGCCATTTATAATTCCTCATATGATAAATCCAATGCAACAGAACTCTTCATGTTCGTCAAGTACAATGGTTCATATAAATTATTCCAGTATAGGATTTTTGAAGGATTAAAAAGTCCCAAGGACGGGGATATATTTGAAAAATAGTCCAGATAAAGAACTCGGGGCAAATCCCGACAATTGACAAATTTGAATTAATAAAAATAATTTGTGCTATTTGTGTGATTTGTTGTTCCTTACGTAGATTCTTCGAATCTAAGTTAAATGGTTAAATAAAAAAATGGTCAAATGGTAAAAACAATAAACAAAAAAATCCTGTGAATCCAGTTAATCCTGTCTAAATATTTGGGGTTTTGGGGTTGGGACTCTGAACAAAGAAATAAAAAGGGGTGTGTTGTGTGGCTCTGTGCTCTCTGTGTGTTCTTTTTTCTCTGTGTACTCTGTGGTAAATTTTTTTAGTTTATTTGTGCTATTTGTGTGATTTGTTGTTCCTCTTTTTTTGTTTATTTTTGAATTTTTATTTGTAATTTTACAATTTGATATTTAATTTTTACATTTTGCGGCTTTGCCGCCTAATATCCTCTTATACTCTCAAGTTCCTTCTGCAAAACTTTTTCAGGGACTTGCTGGTATTTATGAAACTGCATGAAATGGACACCTCTTCCACCCGTAAGAGAGCGCAGGGCAGTTGCGTAACCAAATAGATTCGCAAGAGGTACAAGAGTTTCAATTATAGCAAGATCAACTACATGGTCAACGTGTTTTACGTTACCTCTTCTTGAGTTAACGTCATCTAAAATCGTTCCGAAATATTCATTTGGTACAGTGATCTCCACTTCCATAATAGGTTCTAAAAGCACAGAATTTGCTTTCTTATACGCGCTCTTAAAAGCCCTTGAGGCAGCTATTTTATATGCAATATCAGAAGAATCCACTTCATGACAAGAACCACCTGTCATAGTGACTTTCCCCCCTAAAACCTCAAATCCACCAAGGCTTCCCGAATACATTGCCTCCCGTATACCTTCCTCAATTGCTCTCAAAAATTCCTTTGGCACCTCACTTACCTTAGCTTTATTTATAAATTCAAATTCATCACTCGGTTCCAAAGTTAATACAACATGACCGTACTGCCCTTTGCCACCACTTTGCTTTATGAATTTCCCTTCAGCACTAGCCTTCTGGGTTATGGTTTCCTTATAAGACACTCTGGGCGTTCTAACCCTTGTCTCAACCTTGGATTCTCTTTTAAGCCGCTCCATAATAACCTCAAGATGCAGTTCTCCCATACCGTAAATTAAAGTCTCCCCGGTATCCGGATCTTTTTTGACGAGAAAAGTAGGATCTTCTTCATGAATTTTATTCAAGGCAAAAATAAGTTTCTGCTGATCGGCAATAGTTTTCGGAGAAACACTGGTAAAAATTACGGGTTCCGGCAACTCCAGAGGCTCAAAAAGAACCGGCCTTTTAGGATCAGCCAACGTATGCCCTGTTGAGACTTCTGAAAGTCCAATAAAAGCTGCGATTTCTCCCGCTTCAACAGAGTTCACTTCTTTTCTCTTATTAGCATGTACAAGAATAATTTTAGAAAGTCTCTCCGATTTATTCGAATTAACGTTTAATATCGTGTCTCCTTTCTTAACTTTTCCCGAATAAATTCTCACAAAACATAATTTGCCATGAGGATCCGATATTATCTTAAAAACAAGCCCGCTAAAAGGCTCCGCGGAATCGTTCTTTCTCACTTCTTTCTCACCGGTTTTTGGATTTTTCCCCTCGGTAGGAGGAACATCCAGGGGAGAAGGCAGATAATCCACAATAGCATTCATAACTTTTTGTACTCCAATATTTCTAAGAGCAGTACCGCCAACAACCGGGAAAAAGTCAGCTTTAATAGTACCTTTCCTGATTGCTCTTTTTAAAATAGCAGGTTCTATTTCTTCTTCTTTAAGAAATTTTTCCACAACCTCATCATCATAGAGACTTACTCTATCAAGGAGTTCTTTTCTATATTTTTTAGCTAAATCGGAATATTCTTCCGGGATCGGTACTTCTTTAAAAACAAGACCTTTTTCATCTTCCCACACCCAGGCCTTCATATCCACAATATCAATCACACCTTTAACTTTCTCTTCTAAAAAAAGAGGCAAATCAAGGATTAAAGGCGTTACTTTAAGTCTATCTTTCATCATTTCCACAGTTCGGAAAAAATCCGCTCCTTTTCTATCTAACTTATTTATATATGTAATTCTTGGAAGATGATATCTGTCTGCCTGTCTCCAAACAGTTTCGGACTGCGCCTCTACCCCTTCTACACCACTAAATATAACTACTCCACCATCAAGAACCCTTAGACTTCTTTCAACTTCTATCGTAAAATCAACATGCCCGGGTGTATCTATTATATTTACCCTTTTCCCCTTCCAGTAAATAGTAGTTGCAGCGGAAGTGATAGTAATACCACGTTCCTTCTCCTGGTCCATATAATCCATAACAGTAGAGCCTTCATCAACCTCCCCAATACGATGAACTCTTCCGCTATAAAAAAGGATTCTCTCGGTTAAAGTGGTCTTACCCGCATCAATATGAGCTATTATCCCAATATTTCTAACATCACGGATATCAACCCTTTTAGTTAAATCAAGATTTTGTGACATAAAAGATTCCTAAACTATTAATGTAAATATATGAGTGTTACCAGCCGAAATGCGCAAAAGCCTTGTTGGCTTCCGCCATCCTATGAGTATCTTCTTTTTTCTTGTATGCTGAACCTTCTTTTCTGGAGGCTGCGATAAGCTCATTACAGAGCCTATCTTTCATCAAATATTCTCCCCTACTCCTCGCAACCTTTACTAACCACTTGATACCAAGTGTAAGTTTTCTACCGGGTCTCACTTCCATCGGAACCTGATAAGTCTGTCCGCCTATTCTTTTAGGTCGTACTTCAACCATTGGCTTTACATTATTAACAGCCTGATTAAAGACATCAATACCCTCTTTTCCTGTACGTTCTGTAATGAGATCTATCGCCCCGTAGAAAATACTTTCCGCTATGCTTTTTTTGCCTTCGTACATTAGATTATTCACAAATTTCGATACAAGCTCAGAATGGTACTTAAAATCAGCAGGTATTTCTCTTACCAGAGCTCTTCTTCTTCTCATTTTCCCTCTCCTGTACTACTTTTAGGCTTCTTTGTCCCATAGCAAGAACGGCTGTTTTTTCTATCCTCAACACCTGTTGAATCATAGACTCCTCTCACGATATGATACCTGACTCCAGGCAGATCTTTAACTCTGCCTCCTCTAACCAGAACTATAGAATGTTCCTGCAAAGTATGACCTTCACCCGGGATATACGCAGTAACAACTTTTCCGTTAGAGAGCCTAACTCTAGCCACCTTACGAAGAGCCGAATTCGGTTTTTTGGGAGTAGTCGTATATACCCTTAAACATACTCCCCTTTTCTGAGGGCTGCCATCAAGAGCCGGTGACTTTGTTTTCTTCTTAGCTTTTACTCTTCCTTTTCTTACTAATTGATTTATTGTCGGCATACGAACCTCCTATGCTCTTTTTGCTTCTTCTGTTGTTTCTTCTTCTTTATATTTTAACTCTATATCACTAAAATCTTTAAATCCTGTACCCGCAGGAATCTTCCCTCCTATTATGACATTCTCTTTTAAGCCCTTAAGATAATCTGATTTTCCCTGTAAAGCGGCGTTCAAAAGTACCTTTGTAGTATGTTGAAAAGATGCCGCTGCTATAACCGAATCGTGGGATAGGGAAGAGTGCGTAATGCCAAGCAGCAATGGTTCAAAGGTCGCAGGTTGTCCTCCTTCACTCGCAACTTCCTGATTGACTTCCTTAACTTCCTTAGCGTCCATAACCTGTCCTTCCAGGAATGTAGTATCTCCACTTTCAGCAATTCGTACCTTTCTGAACATCTGACGGACAATTATACCTATATGCTTATCATCTATATTGACTCCCTGCATTCTGTAAACTTCCTGAATTTCATTCAGCAGGTATTGCTGTGCCGCTATTACACCCTTTACCCGAAGCACATCATGGGGATCAACAAAACCCTCGCATAGCTTATCACCAGCTTCTACCCTCTGACCTTCATGAACCATAAAATACTTGCCATAAGGAACTTTATACTTTCCTTTGTCTTTATCAGATTCAACATAGATAATTCTCTTTCCCCTAGAAACCTTACCAAAACCGACAATTCCGTCTATTTCTGAAATTATAGCTTTATCTTTGGGAGATCTGGCTTCAACCAGGGCTTCCACTCGTGGAAGTCCTCCCGTAATATCCTGAGTACGTGCAATATCACGTGGTTTTTTTGCCAAAAGAGAACCAACCTCTACTTTAGCTCCATCATTAATAAACAGATAAGATCCTCTGGGAATCGGATACTCAGCCACTTTTTTCTTACCCGATCTAACCTCAATAGTGGGAAGATATTTACTCTTAGAGCCATAAACCAACATCCTTTGCCTCTTCCCGGATTCATCTACCATTTCCTTAAGAGTAATTCCTTCTTTAATATCAATAAATTTGACCTTACCCTCTTTCTCCGCTATTATCAAATTAGAATATGGTTGATACTCGAAAAGAACCTCTTCTTTTTCAACTTCATCTCCATCGTTAACTTTAAGTATTGATCCATAAGGGATTTTATACTTTAACTTTCCTTCGCTATGAGTTAAATAAAGGTGAGAATTCCTGGAAAGGACAACCATCGGTTTTCCCTTAACATTCTTATAAATCAAAGCCTTTGCAAACGTAATTTTCCCATCTTTAGGCGATTTCTGATAAGACTCGGCAGCTTCACCCGATGCAATTCCACCAACATGGAAAGTCCTTAAAGTCAACTGTGTGCCAGGTTCTCCGATGGATTGAGCAGCAATCACCCCAACCGCAGTTCCTATTTGGACTAGTTTCCTGGTCGACAGATCTCTACCATAACACTTCTGGCACATACCCGTCTCAGATTCGCAGGTAAGAACCGAACGATTTCTGACAAACTCTACACCCGCCTCTTCAATTTCCCTGCCTATCTTTTCGTCAATCCACTCACCCGCCTGAACAATAATTTCACCCGTTAGCGGATGAATGACATCATCAGCAGTATAAGAACCTTCGATTCTGTCAACCAGAGACTCAACAATTTTCCCTCCTTCGACAAGTGCCGATACATCCACACCCATAACCGTACCACAATCCTCTTCAACAACAACGACTGCTTGAGCCACATCAACCAATCTTCTGGTTAAGTAACCTGCTTCAGCAGTCTTAAGCGCCGTATCCGTAAGACCTTTTCTCGCTCCATGAGAGGAAATAAAATATTCCATTTCATTCAATCCTTCTTTAAAGGAATGAAGTATGGGAGTTTCAATGATCGCCTGGGAAGAAAGTTTTTTCTGAGGCTTAGCCATCAATCCTCTTAGCCCGCAAAGTTGTCTTATTTGATCCATATTGCCTCTTGCCCCGGATTTACTCATCATATGAATAGGATTAAAGCCATCTCTATCCCGCATCAAAGTTTTTTCTATTTCTTTCTCGATTAACTCCGTAGCTCGAGTCCATGTGTCAATGACTTTATTATATCGTTCTCCTTCTGTAATGACACCCTGTACCTTATGCTGCCTCTCTGCTTCCTGTACTTTTTTCTGGGCATCTTCTATAATCTTTTCTCTTTCTTCGGGAATAATCATATCGGTAAGACCAATGGTTAGACCCGAACGAGTCGCGAATTCAAATCCAAGTTCTTTAACCTCATCGAGAAATTCTGCTGTTTTGTCCATACCAAGTTTTTTATAACATTCCAATATTAGATTTTTTAGTTCTTTACTCTCTAAAGGTTGATTGACCCATCTAAGAGGTTCGGGAACTATCTCATTAAAGATAACCCTTCCTACGGTAGTCTCAAGCCAAGCATCCTTATACATAAGATTAATCCAATCATGAAGTCCGACTACTTTCTCTTCATACGCACAAACAACCTCTCCAATACTCCCAAAGAAACGTTCTATCTTTTTTTCTCCCTGACGTTCCTGTGTAAGGTAATAAACCCCGATAACTATATCCTGAGTAGGAACCATTAAAGGTACCCCATTGGCAGGAGAAAGGATATTTCTGGATGACAGCATAAGAAAATAACTTTCCAACTGCGCATATGAAGACAACGGAACATGCACTGCCATCTGATCACCATCAAAATCAGCATTAAAGGGAGGACAAACCATAGGATGAATACGTATTGCATTTCCCTCTACAAGCTTAGGCAGAAATGCCTGAATAGAAACCCTGTGCAAAGTAGGGGCACGGTTTAAGAGAATCGGATAACCATCTACAACCTCTTCCAATAAATCCCATGCTTTTGGATCGTTTGCTTCTAGCACTCTCCTTGCCTGTCTTATCGAATCAACAGCTCCCGACTCTTCCAATTTCCTAATAATAAAAGGCTTGAAAAGCTCTTTAGCCATTTTCTTCGGGAGACCGCATTCATATAATTTTAAAGTGGGATCCACTGTAATGACAGATCTTCCGGAATAATCAACCCTCTTACCCAAAAGATTCCTTCTAAATCTTCCTTTTTTACCTTTTAGGGAATCGGTTATAGATTTAAGTGGCCTATTTCCTCTACCGGTAATAGACCGGCTTAATCTTGCGTTATCAAGCAAAGCATCTACCGATTCCTGAAGCATTCTCTTCTCATTTCTGAGTATCGTCGGAGGAGCATCGATTTCTATCAAATTTTTAAGCCTGTTATTTCTCGTAATCACTCTTCTATAAAGATCATTCACATCAGAGGTAGCAAAAACTCCTCCTTCAAGAGGGACCAGAGGTCTAACATCGGGTGGAATTACCGGTAGGACTCGCAGGACCATCCACTCCGGCTTATTACCTGATTTGAGAAATGCTTCTATTATAGAAAGCTTCTGCAATAATTTTTTCTTTTTATGCTTTGAACCAACGGATTTTATTTCTCCTTTTAGTTCTTTGGATATTTTCCCAAGATCCAACTCTTTTAAAAACTCATAGATACCATCTCCTCCCATCTTGGCAACAAACGCTCCCTTATATTTCTCTTTCAAACCTACGTATTTTTCATTGGAGATAACCTGTCCCTTCTTGAGAGGAGCATCACCGGGGTCTATCACAATATAAGATTCGTAATATAAAATTCTTTGAAGATCTATTTTCTTTAAACCAAGCAATTTACCTATAATACTCGGATTGACCTTGTAATACCAAATGTGTACGACAGGAACCACCAATTCGATATGCCCCATTCGCTCCCTTCTTACACTGGACTTTGTGACCTCAACCTTACATCTTTCGCAGATATGCCCTTTATATTTTGGTCCTTTGTACTTACCGCAGTTACACTCATAATCTTTAACCGGTCCAAAAATTCTCTCACAGAACAACCCACCCATCTCGGGTTTCTGGGTTCTATAATTTATAGTCTCAGCCTTCTTAACCTCGCCATGAGACCAGGACAATATTTTCTCCGGATAAGCAAGAGAAAACCTTATAAGGTTAAAATGTTTTGGAAATCCTTCTTTGAATCTCCCCTCGTTAAATTTCATATTTCTCCTCCTCACCTTTCCTAAGGAGTTCAACATTCAAGGCCAAACCTTTCAACTCTTTAATAAGCACATCAAAGGAAGTCGGCACTCCCGGTTCCGGTGGGGGATCACCCTTCACTATTGCCTCGTAAGCCTTATTCCTTCCTTCCACATCATCGGATTTTATAGTAAGCATTTCCTGCAAGGTATGAGCAGCCCCATATCCTTCCAACGCCCATACCTCCATCTCACCAAACCTCTGCCCGCCATACTGAGCTTTTCCTCCAAGCGGCTGCTGGGTGATTAACGAATATGGACCGGTAGCCCTGGCATGATGTTTGTCCTCAATCATATGATATAGTTTCATTAAATACATATAGCCGACAGTTATTTTCTGGTCGAAAGGTTCACCCGTTCGCCCATCATAAAGTGGAACTTTACCATCTTCAGGAAGACCAGCCTTTTTCAATAATTCTCTTATTTTTTCAATAGAAACTCCTTCGAAAATAGGACTTCCCACCGTTATATTTAACTTATCTGCAGCCCAACCAAGATGGGTTTCCAAAATTTGCCCTACATTCATTCTCGAAGGAACACCTAAAGGATTAAGTACAACATCTACAGGGGTACCATCCTCCATGAAAGGCATATCCTCTTCCGGTACCACTGCAGCAATAACACCTTTATTACCATGTCTTCCGGAAACCTTATCTCCTATCGATATTCTCCTACGCTGACCTATATAAACTTTAATCATCTTATTAACGCCCGCAGCCAACTCATCACCTCTTTCTGCAACCTTGAGAGCGTTTTCCATTTCCTTCTCAGTCTTTTTAATCAGTTGATCTATTTTTTCAACAAAACTTTGTATTTTCGGATAGGCTTTTAAATCTACCCGTTGCTCCAATTTTTCCAAATGTTTATCTTTGATTACCTGATTTTTTCTAACTAATAATTTTTGCTTTTTTCCCTTTTTTGCATCTATAAAAATCGAATCTTTAGCTTTTTTTCCGAGAAGTTCTTCACGAACAACCGAAATTTTCCTCTTTTTAAGTTCCTGTATTCTGTTATCATATTCCTCTAAGACTTTATCTATGTTAGCCTTACGGACGTTCCTTTCTAGAATCACGGTGCCAATAACCACACCATGCACATCAGAAGGCACCCTTAATGAAGTATCTTTAACATCTTCGGCTTTTTTACCAAAAATTGCCCTCAAAAGTTTTTCTTCGGGCGTCAGTTCTGTTTCTCCCTTGGGAGAAATCTTCCCTACGAGAATATCGTCTTCTTTGATTTTCGCCCCAATTCTAACTATACCTTCTTTATCAAGATTAGCTGCGCCTTCTTCAGAAACATTTGGGATTTCTCCGGTCGTTTCTTCCGAACCCAACTTCGTATCTCTAACCTCGCAAGTATACTCCTCAATATGATACGACGAAAAAACATCCTCTTTTAAAAACTTCTCTGAGACCACTATTGCATCTTCATAATTCCAACCAAAATACGGCATCAAAGCAACTAACACATTCTGCCCAAGTGCAAGTTCACCGTTACAGGTTGCTCCTCCATCAGCAATAACTTCTCCCGCCTTTATTTCATCACCTTTCGTAACAATTGGTTTCTGATTAACACAAGTGTCCTGGTTTGTTCTTTCAAATTTTCTAAGGTGGTAAACATCATAAGGGTCTAATGAGAAAGCTCCTTTAGTTTTTATCCATACTTCATCAGCCGTTACTTTATGAACGACTCCATCTCTTTTAGCAATAACTACCGCACCGGAATCCCTCGCGACTTTCTCCTCTATTCCAGTCCCAACAAGAGGAGCCTCAGGTTTTATAAGGGGAACCGCTTGCCGCTGCATATTTGAACCCATTAAAGCCCTGTTGGCATCATCATGCTCTAAAAAAGGAATAAGAGAGGTAGAGACAGAAACGAGCTGCTGAGGCACAAGATCTACATAATCAACTTCCTCTCTTTTTATGATAGGATAAGTATCTCTACGCCTCACCATAATATAATCATTAACAATTTTACCTTTCTTGTCTATCTCTAAATTTGCCGGAGCTATAGTGTACTTGTCTTCTTCATTTACGTTTAAATACTCGACCTTGTTAGTTATAACACCATTTTTAACTTTCCTGTAAGGAGTTTCGATAAATCCATCCGCATCTATTCTTGAAATAGCAGCAAGTGATGTTATAAGTCCTATATTTGGTCCTTCAGGTGTTTCAATCGGACAAATACGGCCGTAATGCGAATAATGTACATCCCTTACTGCGAAACCTGCAGTATCTCTGGTAAGACCACCCGGGCCAAGAGCCGACAGTCGCCTTTTATTTGTAAGTTCAGCCAGAGGATTTGTCTGGTCAAGAAACTGAGAAAGCTGTCCGGTGGCGAAAAACGAATTCAAAACCCCTTTGATTTGTCTGGAGTTTATAAGCTCCTGAGGAGTTATTTCGACATCCTCCGAAACAACCATTCTTTCGGTAATGGTTTTAGCCATCCTGCGGAGAGCCACACGAAATTGATTCTCTAATTGTTCCCCAACAGTCCTGATCCTCCTATTTCCAAGATGATCTATATCATCTTCTTCTTTCTTTCCATCTGCCAGATCCATTAATCCCTTAACTACATTTATAAAATCTACGGCAACAAGACAAAGTATATTCTCGTCAACATCTTGATTTAATTTCCTATTCAAAACATGCCTTCCGACTTTGGAAAGGTTAAACCTGGCAGGGTCAAAAAAGGAAGAATTAAAATAATCCTTGGCAATTCTCAAATTAGGAGCATCCGTACCTCTAAGATAACGATAAATCTCAAGCATTGCTTCTCTGCCATTTTTTGTCTTGTCCTTCTTAAAAGCATTTAACACATAATCAATTGTTTTCTTTTCAACACCTAAAGACACTTTAACTTCTTTAAGCCCGACTTCTTCGATCCCCTTAATGTGATCCTCTTCTATCTTATCCCCTGCCTGAAGTATAACTTCTCCCGTATCCTCGGAGACAATATCTTTAGCAAGAATTCTACCTATAGCTTTCTTACCAAACTTAATCTCCTCGGTTTCAAAGAAAAGGGGAAGTATTTCTTCTGCACTATTCCATTTCCCCTCAACCTTTTCAAGCAACTCATTAATTTCTTTTATACGGGTTATATGCTTTTTATCATACTCTTTCTCTCTCAAATGCTCGATTAACTCCCCTTTTTCCTTCTCAAGCTCTTTAATATCTTCAAGATAACCCAGCGCTTTAACGAGAATTGTTATCGGGAAATTACGTCTACCATTTAAATTGACTTTAATCGCTTCAGTTAGTTTTATGTTGAATTTTAGCCAGGATCCTCTATCGGGAATTATCTGGGCACTATATTTACTACGAACTTCATCTACCTGTTCCTCTTCAAAGTAGACTCCGGGAGCCCTATGCAATTGAGAAATAATAACCCTTTCCACACCATTAACAATAAAATCCCCTCTCTCAGTCATCATAGGAAAACTGGAAAGAAAAACATCCTGTTCGATAGACTGCTTGACCTCTCGAACAGGTTCAAAACCTTCGAGTTCTTTTAGAGATTCAACTTCCTCAGGGTCTTCATATTCAATTAGCCTAAATCTTCCATAAAGAGGTGCCGAATAAGTAAGTTCCTTCTCCTTTACCTGCCCAGGAGTGTATTTCGGATCATAAAGATAGTAGTACAAATATTCAATTTTATATCTACCATGAATATCCTCTATTGGGAAAACCTCTCTAAAAACAGACTCCAATCCCAGATCGGGTCGGTTCTTCGGATCATCATTATATTCCTGCAGAATAAATTTCTCAAAAGAATCCCTCTGTACGGATAAAAAATTTGGAGGAGTAAAATCCAACCCTTCCAAACTGGCTACTCTAACCCCATCAGCAAAAAATTTCCTTTTAGGAGTCAACCGATTACCTCCTTTTGTAAAATTATACTTCTTATATAATAAAGAAGCACAGCTTTCTTGCCATACCTATAAGAAACCTTTGGTCTATATGCTTATCTATTATAGATAAAACTTTCAAATGCCGATTACTTTACTTCTACTTCGCCGCCCGCTTTTTCAATTGTAGATTTAATCGATTCTGCCTCTTCTTTAGAAGCCCCTTCTTTCAATACTGCCGGAACTGATTCTACAAGTTCTTTAGCCTCTTTAAGACCTAAGGAAAACAATGACCGAACCTCTTTAATAACGGTAAGCTTACTATCTCCAAAAGATTTTAGAACTATATCGAATTCAGCTTTTTCTTCCGCTACTCCGGCTTCTCCTGCTGCTACTCCTGCCATCTGAACTACGGGAGCCATAGCAGTAACACCAAACTTCTCTTCCATAGCCTCTACAAGACTGTTTAATTCAAGAATCGTCATATCTCCAACCAAATCAATAACCTTTTCAGCATTTTTGGATAATTTTATTCCTTCCGCCATCATTCCTCCTTTTGTTTTGCTATCTCAGACAAAGCAACTACTAACTTTCTTGTTATCCCTGATAAAATAAAAACCAGTTTGTTTAACGGAGAATTAAGAGAAGCTAACATTTTTGCGTAAAGCTCTTCCTTAGAAGGTATAGATGCCAACTTCCCAAAAGTTTCAAAATCAAAGTACCTACCCTCAACAAAACCTCCGGTAACAACCAGCTCTTCATTTTCTCCTCTAAAATCAGAAATTATTTTAAGAGGTCGCAGGGGATCTTCGTAACCAAAAACTAAAGCTGTTGGACCTCCAACCAATTCATCAATATCGCTCTCATTAGTTTCATCAGTTAATGCTCTTTTTATCAAAGTATTCTTAAATACTTTTAATTCGGCGTTTTCTCTCTTGAGACTTCTCCGCAGAATATTAAGCTGAGCCGACTTAAGCCGCAAAAAGTTTGTGAAACACAAAGAATTAGATCTTTGGTATCTTTCGCTAATCTCTTTTACAATTACCTCATTTTCTCTTATTCCCATCTTAACTCCCCAGTATTATTTCCTTTCTTACATAATTTGTATCAATCTTGAGCCCCAGACCCATAGTGGATGAAAGAGTTATTCCTTTTAAGTACTGTCCTCCAGCAGATGCAGGTTTTAAACTCCAGATTTTCCTGATTAACTCAACAAAATTCTCATATAAATTATTTTCTTCAAAAGAGGCTTTCCCTATTGGAACTTGAAGATTTCCACCCTGATCAACCTTAAAACTGACTTTCCCTTGCTTTATCTCCTTTATAGCCTGTCCTACATCCTTCGTAACGGTCCCGTTTTTAGGCGTAGGCATCAATCCTCTCGGTCCGAGAATTTTCCCAAGCTTCCCAATCTTGGGCATCATCTCAGGAACAGCCACAATAGCATCGCACTCAAGCCAGCCTTTTTCAATTTTATCTACAAATTCCTGACCTCCCACCCAATCTGCTCCGGCTTTTTCCGCTTCGATCTGCAACTCTCCCTCCACAAAAGCAAGAACTTTTTTCTCCTTACCGCTGCCATGAGGAAGCAGAATTGAACCTCTAATCATTTGATCTGCTTTTCTTGGATCAACACCAAGCTTTACGGCAACTTCTACCGTTTCATCAAATTTTGCGGAAGCCATTTCTTTGATCTTGTTGACAGCTTCCTTAACCTTAAGTTCTTTTTCCTTAGAATAAGAAGCACTTAACTTGTCATATCTTTTACTTCTCTTCATCATTTACCTTCCTCAATCAGAATTCCCATTGAATTAGCAGTCCCCTCTACAACTTTCATCGCTTTCTCCATATCATCAGTATTGAAGCTTTCCTTCTTTGACTCCGCGATTTCTCTCACCTGTTTTTTATTTACTGTTGCAACTTTTTCTCTATTAGGCTCTCCAGAGCCTTTGACTATACCCGCAGCTCTCTTCAACAAAAACGAAGTAGGAGGGTTTTTCATAATAAAATCAAAGGAATTGTCCTTATAAACAGTAATAACCACAGGAATCAAATCATTTCCCCTGCTTCTACTTTTTGCGTTAAATTGAGTGCAGAACTCTACAATATTTACACCATACTGGCCAAGTGCTGGCCCAACCGGAGGTGCAGGGGTCGCTTGACCTGCCTGAATCATCAATTTAATCTCTCCCTTTTCTCTTTTTGGTGGCATCTTTTCCTCTCCTAAATTAGTTCGACTTGATTATAGCTTAACTCAACCGGAGTTGATCGACCGAAAACCGTAACCATTACAACCAATCTCTCTTTTTCTCTGTTTGATTCTTTTATAGATCCATTAAAATCCGTAAAAGGTCCGTCAATTATTCGAATCGTCTGTCCCTCTAAAAATCTTGTATCGTTTACCTCTTCTATTGTTTCCATAAGACCCAAAATTTTCTCTGCTTCTTCATCTGTTATTGGCTGGGCAGCCTTTTTACCCAAGAAACCCATCACCTTCGGAGATTCTGCTATAAGCTGCGTCACAGCATCGTTTTCCACTGCATGCACCATAATGTAACCCGGATATAACCTCTTTTCTTTACTTTTGATTTCACCTTTTCTATCTCTAACTTTAATCATTCTCTCCGGAACAAGAATTTGCTCTATGAGGTTATCCATCTTTTTCTTTTTTCTTTGCTCAGCAAGATACTTGCAGATATTTTTCTCCTGCCCGGTAAAAACATGAACTATAAACCACCTATATTTATTATTTACATTCATAAAACCCTATCTTATCAAAAACATAAAAACTCTTGAAAAAACAATATCAAGAACCCAAATCACGAAAGACAGAATGGCCGAGAACGCTATCACAACACCCGTAGACGCAGACACTTCCCTGCCTTTCGGCCATGAGACTTTAAACAATTCCTGTTTTACTTCCTTAAAAAAAGTTACTATCTTCCCTATCATTTTTATCTCCTAAAAGCAGGCCTGGGAGGACTCGAACCCCCAACCCCCGGATTTGGAGTCCGGTGCTCTAACCAGTTGAGCCACAGGCCTATTTCTCTTTATGAAGCGTATGCTTCTTACAACGAGGGCAATACTTTTTTAGCTGCAACTTACTTGTTTGGGTTTTTGCCCTCTTCGTTGTATAATTGCGAATATTACACTCACTACAATTCAGGCGAATAATTATATGCAAATCCTACTCCAGTATCTCGGTAACAACACCGGCACCAACAGTTCTTCCGCCTTCTCTTACTGCAAATCGAAGCTCTTTTTCCATCGCTATCGGGTATATTAACTCGACTTCCATCTCTACGTGATCTCCGGGTAATGCCATATC
>Ga0307431_1000097_pt1 | contig 71141 bp, 71 predicted proteins | sample SalMarWE160170MG_FD_202155 | JGI IMG/M metagenome (GOLD analysis project Ga0307431, IMG submission 202155) | Salt marsh sediment microbial communities from the Plum Island Ecosystem LTER, Massachusetts, United States - WE1603-170 | ecosystem: Environmental > Aquatic > Marine > Intertidal zone >...
CTCTCTTGAAGAAAATGAATCAGAAGAAGAATTTATGGAAGAACTACAAAGAACAAAAAAAGAATATGAGTTGAATAAGGAATTGGTGGCTCAATGAATTTTACAGAAAAAAAGGGACTTGACCTTATAAAAAACAGAATGTTAAATAGGATAATCTTGTTTTTCATGATTTTAAGTTTTGTTTATTATGTTGACAATAGTTTGTATATAAGTAATTATAACTATTTCTAACTGTGTGACCAAAAATCATATACATATATCCTCCTTATTTAGATTGAGTATGTTTAAAAAGCAGTTTTGGTTTTTTCTTTTACAGGATAAAAATAAGAGTTTTTATCTTTTCTGTCAAGTATAAAAACATAAGGTTGACATTAAAAACAGCGAAATTATATTTAATTAATTAAAAAACTGAGTACATAGGAGGTATCATGAAAAAGATTCTTTGTATATTGTTTCTTGTATTGTTGATTAAATGTGCAACTCCGGGAGATATTAATATGTTGACCGCAGAGGCAATGGGAACATCTCGTGATTATCAGCTTGCAATAGATAAAGCAAAAATGGATGCGAGGGTCGAAATGACCCAGCAGCTCAATACGTACGTTCAGACTCTTATAAAAAAATTCGATGAGGAGGTAGGGATAACGGAAGATTCAAAGCTTCTGGGCTTGTATGCCAAAACCAGCAAAATTGTGGTTGACCAATCTTTAGTGGGTTCTCATATAAAGAAAAAAGATGTAAAGCAAGATGGTAATGTCTACAAGGCTTATGTCGTAATGGAAGCACCTCTCGGTCAGGCAAGGGAGCGGCTGCTCGAACAGATAAGATCCAGCAACGCGCTTTATAAAAGATTTGAAAATTCACAGTCTTTTAAAGAACTCCGGGAAGAAATAGAGAAAGAAAAAGAATAATTACAGTTTTCTTAACGAATCAAAAGAGAATCTACGACTTCTCTTTTCATAGAAACGACTTCTTTCTCTGTGATATTTCCTTGCTTTGTCCTTACGATGACTTTTGCGCTTTTATCGTCTCTTTTTTTGCTATATCTTACGCATATAGAAGAAGATATGCCTATATCTTCAGGATTTTTACTGTTTTTAAGTAAGGCGATAGGGCTCCCGAACCCCACTCCTTCGATGAGCAAATCGCTATCTTCTGCAAGAGTCTCGATTATATGGTTTTCTTTCTCGTCTCTTCCGACGATTAATTTTGCTCCGCTTTTAAGTCTGAAATGGCGTCCGAAATGTAGTAATTGTAATTCAGGTATGCTTTCTTCGTTATATTCAAACGCATCGCGTAATCTAACAGAAAAATCAAGGTCCGTCAGACAACACCCGCCGGCGGGGGATGGATATTCCGTTATGCCGAATTCCTTCGTAAGAGCAATCTGAGGTTTTCTGTTTCTACCTTCAAGAGCGTAAAGATTTTCCCTTTTAACCCAGCCTTTTCCTTCGGCAATGGTAGGGTCAAGTAGCTTAGCAGAAAGAGGTCGCAGGAGAAGTCCTTCGACACCGGTGGCTTTCTCGATCAACTCCATGCTGTGCTTTCTTTGACTCATGGGTCGTTGTCCCAGGACTTCACCGCTAAACAAGAAAGACGCTCCAATTTCTTCCATAAAGATTTTAGCCTTTTTCATTATAAATATCTTGCAATCTATACACGGATTCATATTTTTTCCGTAGCCATGTTTTGGGTTTTTCACCATCTCTATATAGTCTTTTCCTCCGCGGGAAATTTCTATTGGAATACCCAATTTACGAGCAGTTCTCACCGTGCCTATTTGCTCTTCTTCTTTGATATAATAAAAAGGCAAAACAAAATAAAATGCGGTAACTTCTATTTTCTGGAGTTGAATGATTTTGGCGGATAAGATACTATCCAACCCGCCGGAAAATAAACCTACAGCCTTTATTTTTCTTTCTCCTCTTTAATTATCGTTCCACCGCCTACAAGTACCTCGCCCTGATAAAAAACGACAGCCTGTCCGGGCGTTATTGCGCTTTGAGGTTCTTCGAATTTGACCAGAACCGTATTGTCTTTATAGGGTGAAACAACTGCTTTTGCTCCACTGTGACGATAGCGTATCCTGGCATTTACTTTCAGGTCTTCGCTAATATTTTCAATCGAAACCCAATTAAATTTATCTGCCAGTAATTCGTCTTTAAATAGATTTTCTTTTTCTCCTACAATAATTGAATTATTTTCTTTGTCGATTTCAATAACGTAGAGAGGTAACCCTTTTGCTATTCCAAGACCTCTTCTCTGACCTATTGTATAGTATTGAATTCCTCTGTGCTCTCCTAAAACATTCCCTTCTTTATCGATAATCTTACCTGGACTTTCTTTTCCTTCGAACAGGGTTGATATATCTCCCGAGAAAAAATCCTGACTTTCTTTTTTTTCTTTTACTGGTAGATTGATCTCTTTCGCCAATTTTCTTGTTTCTTCCTTTGTATAATCGCCAAGGGGGAAAATGCATTTTGCTATTTGTTCCTGGGATAGTGAATAGAGAAAATATGATTGGTCTTTTTCTTTGTCTTTTGCTTTAAGTAAAAGATAACGATTTTTTTGCTCGTCAAACTTATTTCTTACGTAATGACCTGTAGCTACCCAGTCAAACTTGATGCCTGCATCAACTGCCTTATCCAGAAGTACGCTCAATTTTACCATTCTGTTGCATATTATACAGGGATTGGGTGTTTTTCCCGAAAGGTATTCATTGGCTACATAACCAAGAACAATATCCCGGTATTCTTTACAGAGGTCAAGTACGGTATGAGGAAATCCAAGCTTATCTGCAACTTTTCTTGCGTCTTCAATATCCTGCAGTTCTCCGGGTCCGTAGCATGAATGGGAACCCTCGGTAGTATCCGAACACTCTTCCCCGTCCCAGATTTTCATCGTAACACCGGTTATATCATAACCTGTTTTTTTAAGAAGAGCGCACACAACAGAGGAATCCACACCCCCACTCATCGCAACGAGAACTTTTTCCTTAGACATACTTTAACATTTCTTCTAACGCTTTCTGTGAAGCACTAATAATATCTTCGGAAAGAGTTATTTCATTTTTTCCTTCTTTTAAAGCTAAATATACATCTTTAAGATGAGTTAATTTCATATCAGAACAAACTCTTGGAGCCCCAACATTATAAAACACCTTTTCGGGATTTTCTTTTTTTAACCTATAAAGTATTCCTTCCTCTGTTCCTATAATAAAACTCTTTGCCTTGGACTTTTTAGCAACCTGCAACATTCCGGAAGTGGACAGCACTTCATCCGCGATGTCGATTACTGCCGGTCTGCACTCCGGATGAACTAAAAGTAAAGCTTCGGGATATTTCTTTTTTGCTGAGAGAACTTCCTCTTTTGATATCCGATCATGCACATAACAAAACCCATTCCAGAGTATCATCTTTTTATTGGTAAATCGCTTGACATATGAACCAAGATTTTTGTCCGGGACAAAGATAATTTCATCCGATTCGATATTTTCTACGACTTTAACCGCATTAGCCGAGGTGCAGCAGACATCGCTCAGGGCTTTTACGTCAGCATTGGTGTTTACATATGAAACCACTTTAGCCTTCGGGTGTTTTTTGCGCATAGCTAATACGTCTTCGGACATTACCATATTAGCCATAGGGCATCCTGCTTCTTCTCTGGGAATCAAAACTTTCTTTTCCGGAGAAAGTATTTTTGCCGTTTCCGCCATAAATCTGACACCACAGAAAACAATCATCGCGGCGTCAGTCTTGTGTGCCAGCTGGGAGAGACCCAGGGAATCGCCGACGTGATCTCCTATATCCTGAACTTCCCCTCGTTGGTAGTTATGTACCAGTATAACCGCATTTTTTTCATCTTTTAATTCTTTTATCTTTTCTATATAATCCATATTTTAGTCTAAATCCTTATACTCCCTTTCTTGTGGTTTTATCTTAAATAAACGCCTAAAAGTAAGATTATGCCCAGAGCAAAAATCAAAAAAGCCCCTGAAACAGAGAAAATTTCCTGAAGGAGCGAATATAGCTTGCTTCTTTTTGATAAAATTCTTTTAACATTGTCTTTAGCAAGGATGGTTAAAATACCAACGGAAGAAATGGTGGTTGCCATACCCAAAGCCATGAAAATCGTAGAAATTATTCCAATTTTCAAGACTCCTAAAGATAACGAAAAAAGCAGTACAATTGTAGTTCCCGTGCACGGAATTAATCCTACGGCAATGGAAAAAGGAATTATGCTTTTTGTACTCTGAAGGTTTTCAATTTCTTTCTTCTCAAAATTTCTATCTTTTTTAAGATTATAAAGACCTTTTATTAATAAAAGCAGTCCTATAATAGATATTAAGCTGTAGCTTATTATCTTAATTACTCTATTCATACTCTCAATGTTATGTAAGTAAACTTTTTTGATAGTAAAATATAGTATTAATACCAAGGCTAAAGCTGAAAAGGCATGCAAGAAACCTATTATGCATCCTACGGTAATTCCTTTCTTGATGTTTGTTTCCTCTGACAGGAAATATGAAAAGGTTAAAGTTTTACCGTGTCCGGGTCCAAGTGCATGAATTATTCCGTAAATATATGTAATAAATATCATAAAAAAAAGTAGTTTCGTTGATTTTGTTTCTTTTACTTTCTTAGTTAATTCGGCGAGACGTTTATTTAAAGAGCGTTGTAGGAGAGCTATTTTGCCAATGATTTTCTGAGTAAAACCCGGATAGCGCAGCGTCTTTCTTTTTTCTTTTCTTTCAGAAGTTGATTTTCCTTTTGACAAAAAAGGATTTTCCTGCGCTATAACCGAATTAAAGACAAAAAACAAACTCATCAGAATAAAAATTTTTCTCATGGTTTCTTCCGAAACTTTATTTTTAAAGCTTCCGGGATTATTTGTCCGTAATAATAAGAATTTTTTTCATCTTCGATAACTTTATAGCCGAGCTCTACGTTTGAAGTATCCTTAAAACTAAAAGGGTCCTCGGATACCCATATTATCTGGACAAAATAAGTCGGGTCGTAAACAGCTATTTTTACTTCTTTACTTCCAAGAGTAGCAGTTGCTTCACACGGAAGAAAAAATTCATAAACCATTACCCCGCTATTTATTTCGGCATAAAAATCTTTAATTTCTTGTATTTTGAATTGCTTTCCGTTTATGGTTATATTGACAAAATAATTATACTCTTTGAGATTAGAAAAAGCTCCTTTCTCTACATCTTTGATTTCCTTTTCATCGAACTTACCATCTGCATTAAGGTCAAATTCCTGTATTATGGTACTACTGAACATCTCATCAAAAGTCCACTCATGTTTAAAACCCGCAAGTCCTTTTTCATTAAAAAGTACCGAGACTCTGTTGTCAATAAAAACATGAGGGTGAGCCACCAAGAAAAAAGGGGGGAAAGAGATAACGATTAGAAATATACATTTCATCGAGAAATTACCTCAAGCCCGAACAGGAAGAAATTTTTTTGGCAAGAGAAGCTTGATTCATTGTAAAAAGATGAATTCCGTCCACGCCGTTTTTTATTAAATCTTCTATCTGTTTCACAGCAAATTCTATTCCGGCTTTTTCCATTTCTGTGTCGTTATCTCTGTATTTTTCTACTATTGAGATTAGGTCGGATGGAACCGTAGCACGGCTCAATTTTATCATTCTAGATAAAAGTTTTGCCTTGAAAACAGGCATAATACCGGCAGAAACGGGGACCTTAATTCCCATCCCACGTATATTGTCCAGATAGCTATAAAAAAAATCATTTTTAAAGAACATCTGGCTTATTATAAAAGAAGTTCCAGCCTGGATTTTTTTGATTAAATTCTTTATGTCTTTTTCCATAGAGTACGCTTCAGGGTGCCCTTCCGGATATCCTGCCACTCCCAAACAGAATTTATTCGTCTGGGACTTAATGTGAGCTGCTAAATCGCAAGCGTAGGAAAAATCGGAGATAACAGATTTAAAATCCCTATCGGTTGGTATATCTCCGCGAAGAGTCAGTATATTTTCAATACCTTTTTGGCTTATTTTATTTAATATTATATCAATATCTTCTTTTTTTGTATCGATGCAGGTCAGATGCATAAGTGGTTCCAATTTATATGTGTTTTTTATTCTAATTGCCATCTGGATGGTTTCGCCCTTTGTTTCACCACCAGCTCCGTAGGTAACACTTACAAAGTCAGGAGATATTGATTTCAACTCTTTTATAGTCTCCAATATTCCGTCTTCCTTTGCTCCCGGTTTAGGAGGAAAGACTTCACAGGAAAAAACAATTTTTTTATCTCTATAAATATCGCATATTTTCATATTGATTGCCTCATTTACAGGATTATATTAATAAAATATAGATAGTCAAGAACATATATAAGATTTTTGTTAAAAAGAAGACTCTGATAAGGGTAAGGGGCGCCTTATCAGAGTCTTGAACAGTGAGAGTGTTCTTATCTGACTTTAAATGTAGTTTATGGTTAGTTCCAGAGTGCCTTTTAAATCAGCCGGCATCTTGAGGTTTTTTAATTCTCTTTTTATCGATTTCTCAATACATTCTTCACATGCTTTTCCTTGATAAGTTTTATAGTCTTTTATTGTTACTTTTTTGACTTTGCCGCCGTCCACTTCAATTGAAAGAGTTAAAGTCTTAAGGTTCCAATTTTTTAAGATGTTTTCAAAACTTACTTTAAGTTCACTTTCAAGGAATTCTTCCAATTTTTTTAAGTCCGTTTTTGGGCCTATAGTGGCGGCATTTATATAGAAATTAAGATTCGTTTTTCTTTTATCTTGAGTATATGTGGATGCCGCATCTACCTCTTTTGCCGTGACAGCCATCGGAGCTTGCATCTTCATGACTCCCCCACCATATCCAAATCTTGTTGCAGAATAAGATTCTCCTACAGCGTAGTCGCTGACACCCTGCGGAAGAGGCAGGGGCTGTTTTACGGTAACGATTTCTCCTGTTTTGCGGATAATCTTGTCTACCGCGACAAATGACGTATATTGAGTCATTAAATGGTACTTGAGTCCTAGTTTAGTAACTTCATCTTTTACGTCAGATCCAACTTTTGCGTAATCATCAAGCTTTGCAATCCTCTCTCTTGCCCAGAGATACTTTATAGCAGAGTTACTCATATCTTCCATCGAGGATTTAACCTTTATTTCTTTTTTGTATTTACCTCTTACCATTTTACCTGTTACTGTTATGCTTCCTGAGGCTTTTTTGTATTTACCGAAAAGGATAAGCGGTCTTTCCGCGAAAAGGTCAGGCAGGGCGATAGGTTCAATATCGTAGGCATCAAATCCTTTAAAATTGGTTTTTATATCGGTAAGCAGCGGATGTTGTATGTAATTTAAAAATTTATCAGCCGTTTCTTTCGCTTCACCCTGATTTGTAACGATAAAAGGTTCACCTTTTCCCGCTCTCGCCATTCCTTCGATAAGGTAGCGATTTACCGACGAACCAATACCAAATGCAAAGAAATTGTTTTCTCCGAGATTTTCCCTTATATGATCGAAGGCTTCTTTTTCCACGGAAATGTATCCATCGGTAGCGGCTACAATAATTCTTGAAAGCCCTTCTTTTTTGGGAAGAGTCGATATTCTCTTTAAGGCATCCAATAATCTGGTGCCTCCTCCGCCACTCTGAGACATAACCATTTCAATTGCTTTCTTTTTGTTTTCTCTTGTTGCAGAAAACGGTTCGGAGGAAAGGACTGAAGAGCCTCCCGCGAAGAAAAGAATGTTAAAATAATCCTGTTCTCTTAATCCTTCTATAATATCCTTCATAAGAGCTTTTGAAACGTCAAGAGGGAAGCCATTCATCGAGCCTGAGACGTCTACAACAAAAAGATATTCACGGGGAGGAACCATCTTGATGTTTATTCTATCCGGCGGCTCAAGGAGTAGAAGGAAGAAATTTTCTTCTTCTCCGGGATACAGTAATAGACCGGTTTGTACTTTATTTCCTTTAAGTGAATATCGGAGGATAAAATCCCTATTCCCTCCGTATTTATCTTTTTTCGATAAACTTATTACCGCTTCGTCGTGTTTTTTATCTATATTAACTTTATGTGTCGGGACGGAAATAGTTGATATGGGGATTCCTGTTTTGAGATTAACTTTTATATCAAATTTATAAGGAGGGTTTTCCTTTTCGTGAAGGTAGGGGGTAGCTGTCCAGTCTTCCTTGTCTTTTTGTTCTCCCGTAAATCTTGGACCCACTACTGTCGGAAACACATATTCATAAATTCCTTTTTCCGGAACAAGCATTTCGGTATATTTAACTATTACTTTTACTTCATCGCCGGGCATTATATTGGCAACTTTCATCTGGAAGACATTTGGGCGTTTTTGTTCTAAAAGAGATGCGACTTTTCCATCATCTTTCGCGTCTTCGTATATTTGCCTTGCTTTTTCCGTTTCTTCTATGTCGGCATCGATTATACGGTTTCCTATTTCCATTCTCATTGCATGAATCGCCGATTTTGTGCCAAGCGGGAAGATATATACGGCTTCTATGGTTTTTTTGCCGTCATTCTTGTAGACTTGCGTTAGTTCTATTTCCGCGGTTACTCCGGCAATATTTACGTCTGCTCTTGTTTCAAGGAGCGGAAAACTTTCCACATCCGCTTCTCCCTGTACTAAAAAATATGGAGAGGAGGCGTCTTTTTCTTTGGTGGTTTCTTTCATCTGGGAATTTATCGGTATGGTGAGCAAACTTACTATTAGAAGAAACGTTATAATTGATACTCTTTTCATTTATCCCTCCTTTTAGGGTTGTTTATCTATTTTGATTCAATAAATATATTTTAGTTCCGAATTTTATTTGACGGATCTATGGTTATCTTTTTAAAAAGAGTACTTTTCTATTGTTTTTTCAGTGTTTTTGAATTATTGCATCCTGCCACCAACTTGCTAAGATCCAAACCTTAAAAACTATTTGTCTGTTTTTTATTGTAACTATTTAACCTGGATGGAAGAATCTACACAAGGTTATCTTTCAACTTTCTCCAGGTCTTCTCCTTTATTTAAATCGGCATCATAAAATTCTTTTATTTCCGGTAAAGACACAAAAAGTTTTTCTGTAAAATCTATGCCGATTTTTACGTTTGCGGTTTCGCACTCAAGCAAGTGCCCTCCTCCTTTTTTATCTTCCGTTATAAAATGAAGATGATATTTGGGTACGTTAATTCCGCTTAAATACTCCGGCAATCTAAAACCAACCAGTGTACCTTTTTCATTGTGAAACTCAAATTCGGGTTGAGTTTTTACGACTTCAGCAAGGGGCGGGTATGGTTTTTCTTGAGCCGGCACGCTGCGTGTACGAACATATTCAAAGAGTCCCTCTATTTTAATCGCGTAAATAATATTCTTTGTAGGTAGAATATTATCCAGAAATGCCTCCAGTGATTTATAGTCAAGGTTGGAATCTAAAACTAATGTTGTATCTTCTTCGAAAAAAGTGACTACCGAAAAAGGTGTTTTCATCGAATCTGGTACCGGATAAACTTTACCGTCTGCCCTTACCTGATAAATTTTCCCGTCAAGCATTGACATCTCACCGTCAAGCGCGTTAAAAGTCCCGAGCCCTAAATCTCCGTGGCGTTTTAATTCTTTAAAAGTAATTTCTCCGTCATATATTCCTTCGAGTAATGCGTTGATTGTGGATATCTGAAATAAAACATCAGAGTCGTTTTCTTCCTTTGCGCAACCTCCTAAAAAGCAGAAAAAAATACATGAGAAAAACAAATATTTAATTTTAAACATTATTCCTCCTTTTGCCAATGCGGCAAAAATCCGAATTCTCCGTTAACATAATACCCTTCGCTTCGTCCATCACAGTATACGCGGTTATGAGCGCATCCCCTGTAAAGATTCATTCCGTAATTTATTAGAAACCACGAATCGGGTTTTTTCCCTTTACGTAAGATTGATTTTGCTTTAATTTTTTTTACGCGCACTTCTCTTATAAGTTTTGTCTTTGTATTTGTATTCGTCAATCTTTAGTAAGGTCATAACTTTTTTCGGGTATTTTTTTACCAGGTTTCGACACGCCCTGTATGCAATCCAGTATGAATTTTCATTCCCGCTATCAACCAGTTCCTTTATTAGTTCATAAACGAGGTCCGGATCGTGTTTTGCGAGATCGCTTAAATTGTTGCCAACGGAGGTACGGGGATAAGGAGAACTTTCTTTGAATAAATTTCTAAGTATAGATAAAGGATATTCCGGTCTTTCATGGAACCATTTATTTTCCTGAACCGGTCTTAAGGTTTCACTAACGAATCGACGCACATTTGAGTAGCTTGAATTTACAAGATTTAGTAATATTTTTTTCGCCATAGCGGGATGTTTTTTTATAATTTTTCTGAAAAACATTTGAGCCATCTCTCTCTGGTCAAAATCGGGAGAGTCGGCAGCGGAAACAAAATAAGGTAAAGTTCTTTTGGGTTCTTCTAAACCGCAAAAAGAAATTATTCCGAGAGAGACGCCCTTGCTTTTAAAATCTTTGCTTTTTTCGTGTAAATCGGCGGCTATCTCGAAGTTTACCGATCCGCTTTCGGATAGTTTCGCATAAATATTTTTTGATAGGAGCTTTATAACATGAACTCTTCCGTAAGAAATTCTTTTTTTATCGGGAATTTTTTTGTAGAGTTTATCAAAAACCAAAGATATATTTTTGACTGCCAGTCCATAGTTTTCTTTTAGTATGTTCTCTATGATTTTTTTATCTATATCTTTTTCTGTTTTTGTATTTAGAAGCTTCATTGTTATTTCTCCCTAAGTTTTAAAATTATACAGATATTTCATGTTTGAAACAAGGGCAAATTTTGATTTAAAAATAAAAAAAACCGCGTGGGTTGCCCCAGGCGGTTCTCGTTATAGTAAAAAAGATTCTAATTTATTTGTTGTTTATTGCTTAATCAGATACCTAATTTCAAGCCGAATGAAGTTCTAAAAGTAAGATCGCCGTCACGACCAGGACCATCCGAGAAGATTAAGGCTGGTTCAAGAAACATATAATTCCCTTTTCCCATGTACTTTTCAATTCCGAGACCTCCTCCAATTGCTATACTTGTTCCTGCATCCTGAGAAAGCAATCCGAATATTATATCGACGTAGGAGAAGAGACCCGCGATATTAGTATAATATAGAATATCAAAATTGCTAAAGCTAAACAGATTTCCTGTGTTTAGAGAAAAGGCAGTAGCATCCCCAAAAACCACTTCAGCCAAATTGACTCTTACCCCCAATGTTTTGGTGGGATTTACTATAACATCAGCACCGATCCCAAAATTTACACTACTTATATAAAGACTTCCTCTTGGTGAAAACTCAAGCCTTGGTCTTGCACTCAGGGGTAAAACAACAAGTAAAACTGCTAACAACAAAAACACTTTTTTCATTTTTTCCTCCTTTTTTTTAAATGTTTTAGGTATTATAAGGATAACAGGATTAAATGTCAAGTATTAATTAAGAGGTGTCCGGGAGAGTTCAGACACATGGTGGTACAGTAAGGAAGTTAAATATTATGAGCGATAAGCCCGTAAAAAGGTTAAAAGATATAATTAAAGGTTTGAATTTAAAGATAATGGATTGATAGAAAATAAATAGCTTGAAAAATTTTGGAAAAACAGTATAATTACTATACAGGAGGAAAAAATCGAAAAAAAAATTTTAATAAGGCTTCTGAGAGATCTTGCTCTTGGCGTCAATCACAAAATTGCCTATCCGGGAGAGCATCCAATTATAAAGGAACAGCAGCAGAAAATCGTTAATGAAATTAATTCTTTTTCAGAGGAAACTGGTGAAGTATCAATAGTTTTTCTGGGAGATAGTGTAATTGTGGAAGATATAAATCTGGATCTTTCGGATTATCCCAGCGTGCAGTTTTTTGTTAAGAAACTCAAGAGAATGAATGTTGAGAGTATAACTTTTGATACGGGTTGTAGCGAGATAGATATAGGTGGATTTTTAGATCTGGTAGCGAAGCCTCCCAAGGATATCAATACTTATGAAGACCTAAATACTCTTTTGATAGAAAGAAGAGCGGATAAGATCTATTTTAATACCGTTGAGTTTCAGATAAGAACGAAAGGGGAAGAAGACTATGTGGAAGGACGAGGAGGCGTTATAGATATAGTCGAAGATGAGGAATTTGATCTAGTTCGCTTTCTTGAGTCTACTTGTAAAGTGCAGGATGAAGATCCCCCTTCGGTAGAAGCGGATAAGGTTACGAATGGACTTGTCAAACTATATGATAATATGATTTCTACTTCAGGGCAGGAGGATATAGGAGCTCGTGAAACTGTTTTCGAGAAAGTTATGAGTTCAATAACTCCAGATGCTAAAAGATTTATACTCCAGGACAAATTGAAACTTAAACAGATTTCTTCAATAATAAAGTCGATTATAATGACTTTTTCTGATGAAGAAATTGTAGAAATTTTTGTAAACAGGGTTAAACTTCTGGGAGTTTTCGATGCTGAAGAGTTACTTACGCATCTGACGCCGGAAAGACTGGACAGTATTTTGCCGGAGATTAGAGAAAAATTGAAGTCGATGGAAATAGAGGAAGAATATATAGTAGATCTTGAGAAGAAACTTCGGGGAAAGATAGAGGCGGGTAAGAAAGGACAAGGAAAGACAGGAGTAGCTGGTGATAGTAGCGGTACCGGTGGTAGTGGTACTGGTACTGGTACTGGTGGTAGTATGGGTAACATTACTTCTTTTGTAAGTGAATTTTCCGAAGTTTCTGCCGAAGAATACGGTACAAATGAAATTGAGCGTTTTTTTAGCTCGGTGTGTTCCCTTGAAAAGGATAACAAGGATAAAACAGGTAAGATAAGTGAGGGGCTTGAAAACTTTGTAAAGGAATTTGTAAAACAGTTCGGGCAAGATAATTTATTACATGAATCTGTAAAGATCCGGAAAACGTTTGAAAAAGTTCCAAATAAAATCAGAAAAGAAGTTTTCGCCAGGATTATAAAAAGCAAAAGCCCTGTAAGGATTACAATGACCAGAATCTTGTTGCCTTTAATGGATGCGGAAAGCATTATGTCAATGGTTGTTTTTTTAATCGAAGATGGCCAGAAAGAGATGCTTAGGGGGTTTTTGTCATCTTTGGATAAGGAGAAATTGTCTTCGGTACGTAAGTTTGCGGAGGAACATTTAAAAGAAATAGGAATAAACAAGAAAGAATTTTTGGAACTTTGGGAAAAGTTGACAACTTCTCCGAAAAATGTTAAAAGAAGTGGTGGTGTTAGCGTGAGAGCATATGGGAGATTGCAGGATAAATTAAAAGCCAGTATTGATTTAACCGATATTAAATCTTTACTTAATTCTCTTTATGAGAGCCTTGAAGCAGAGTCACCTGAAGTCAGAGGGAATGCACTTATAAACCTTAGGAATCTGATAGAGCAGTTCTTTAAGGGAGAGAAAGTTACCGTTATCCGTAAAATTACAGATACCTTGATGGAGTATGCAAGGAAAGAGAAAAACAAGGATGTTTACACAAAGTATGTGGATACTCTGAGTCGGGTGGGTCTTATGAGCAACCTTGCAGGGTATGATTTTTTGGTAAGTTCTATTGTTTCTTTTTATGCAGGCGAAGTAAGCAATAGAAAAAAAGCAAAGATTATTATCCCTCGTTTAGCTGAGTTCAAAACAAAAGAAGCAACAAACGTTTTACTCTCTCTTTTATGGGAAAAAGACCTTAGTAAAATTGTGGTGGAGAAAGTTGATGGGTTTGGAGTAGAATCTATTCCTTATCTGATGGTATTACTAAAAGATTCAGAGGATAAGGAGGTCAGATTTTCTCTTTTAAGAATAATTCAAGGTATTGGAAAAGAAGCTCTGGAAGTTGTAAAAAAATATCTTGAAGATAAAAGGTGGTATGTTAGAAGAAATGCCGTTTTAATTATGGGCAATATTGGCAATGAGGAAATTTTGGACGACATCTATGCGTTGAAAGACGACCACGAGAAGGTTCAGATAGAGATAATAAGGACACTCCGACATATTTTAAAAGAAAAAGCAGAACCTTATTTATTGGCCTTTTTAGATTCAAATTATTCAGAAGTGCAAAAATATGTACTTTCTGTTCTTAGCGCTATTCTTTCAGATGAAGGGGTGACAGCCTTGAACAAAAGATTGCTTTTAGAAAAATTTTCTAAGGAGGAGGAAGCTGAGATAAAGGAAAGTATTTGTAATATTTTGGGGAACAAGGGAAATAGTCAATCAGTAGAAGCGTTAACACATATAATTAGCGCAAAAAAAGTTTTTGGGATACCGTTATTTTCTGATGATCTTAGATTTAGTGCAACTAAGGCTGCCGCGGAAATAGGCGGGGTGCGGGCAGAGGAACTACTAAAAAATCTAAGCCGTGATCGCTCCAAAAAAATACGCTCTTTCGTAGAGCAAAAACTTTCCTAAAAAACTGATTTTACCGCAAAGACGCAGAGGACGCAAAGCCACACCCCACCACAATAATAGGACGCAGATAAACGCAGATTAAAAAGGATTTTTTTTATCTTGTTTTTACTAAAACCTAAAACCCAAGACCTAATACCTTATAACTGCTCTCTACTAACTTCTAAATTCTTTGTTTTACAGACTATACGTACAATCTTGGAAGTCTTTTCCCCATTCGGGATACGATTTCGTAGGGTATTGTTTCTATTGTTTTTGCAATATCCCAGGCAGTTACCAGTGTGTTCATAACAATTACTTCATCGCCGATTTTCGCTTCCTGAATATCGGAGACGTCTATCATTGTTGTATCCATAGTAACATTGCCGACAACAGGAGCTTTTTTCCCGTGTACTATCATCCATCCCTTGTTCGATAATGCTCTATCGTAGCCATCAGCGTAACCTAAAGGTACGGTGGCTATTGTTGCTGGTTTCTTTGCGACGAAAGTTCTCGAGTAACTTACAGAATGTCCCGGAGGTATTGTCTTAATAAAAGATATTTTACTCTTAACGGTCATTACAGGTTTATATTCAGATAGGTTCAGGTCCCGAACAGGTGATATTCCGTACAGCAAAAGACCAAGTCTTACCATATTAAATATCGAATTTTCATATAGAAGAAACGCAGCGGAGTTTGCCATACTTTTTATAGGTATTTTTATGCCCAGCGATTCAGCTGATTCTGTTAGTTCGTTAAATTTATTGATTTGGTTTTGAGTAAATTCTTTGTCCGAATCAGCAACAGGGAAGTGCGACATTACTCCTTTCAGTTCAACGAAGTTCATATTCTTCAATAATTTTATGAAGTATATAAATTCATCTGCGGAGACTCCGTATCTTCCCATTCCGGTGTCTACCATCACAAATATGAAAACTTTTTTATTCTGTCTTTCTCCTTCTCTTTCCAGGCTTTCAAGAAAACCTCTGGAGCAGACGGTCGGAATAAGATTGAAAAGAACGATTTCTTCTGATCTTTCTTTTAATTCTTGAGCGAGGATTATAATTGGAGCCTGTATGCCGGCATTCCTTAGCTCAATTCCTTCTTCGACTATCCCTACACCGAGAAAATCAATTCCCATTGCTGTTGCACGGGAGGCAACTGCCACAGCGCCGTGTCCATAAGCGTCCGCCTTTACTACAGCAAGAAGTTTTTTGTTTGCCAGTTTCCTTTTTACGGTTTTTATATTTTCTTCCAGATTATTTAAGTTTATTTCAACCCGAGAAGGTCTCATAATTAGAATAATAATAATATATTTCTTTTTTTCAACCCTCTGGCTTGACATGATGAGTGTTTATTATATATATTGGGGAATAAATTAGGCATAGGAGGCCAAATTAAAAACCTATTAGATTTTTCTGTTTGCATTTTTATACTTGTTGCCGGATGTACTGCAAGGCAGTACAAACTAAGTGGAGACCTTTTTATTAAGAGCGGAGAGTATGAAAAGGCTGCTACTCAGTATAGAAAATGGGCTAAGAGAGAAGCCGATAATCCAAAACCATTTGTTTCTCTCTCTCTTGCGTATTATAAACAAGAAGATTATAAAAAATCGGCAGAGTATTTAAAGAAAGCTTTTGAGATAGATAAAAGTTTAGCCAAAGAAGCTGTGATGTTTTATGAAAACCTATTGGAGATTGATAGTTATATATGGAAAGTGTTTTATAATGGCACAAAAGAATTTATGAAGGAGCAGCAATTTAAAATAGCGCTGGGATTGATAGAAGAAGCAGAAGACGTTACCAGTAGTAAGTACAAAGCTATGTCTTATGTTCTTCACGGTAGAATTTATATTATGGAAAGAGATAGCGATAAAGCGCTTGAATATTTTTTAAAAGCACTTGATCTCGATGACAATAATGTGGATGCTTATATTTACATTGGGGAGGCATACACGTACAAGAATGACACCGAGCAGGCAATTTCTTACCTCAAAAAAGCTATTTCTCTTAATCCTGAGATTTTTACCGGCTATAAACTGCTTGGGCAGAATTATCTCAGAGCAAAAAAGTATGATTTAGCAATAGAGATGTTTGAGAAAGCATCCTCAACGATTGATAGCGATCCGATTGTCCTATATAATCTTGCCTATGCTTATTTACAGAAAGAAGATTACTCCCGTACGAAAAGTGTTGCCGAGAAGGTTCTTGGTTTGCCTGAGGTCGAATCGGGAACTAAAGCAGAAGCTTATATCCTTCTCGGTATGTCGGGTATTTATACAGAGAAATACAGTGAAGCTATAGAAGCTTTAAAAAAAGCAATTGAAGTTGACCCGGGTAAATGTGATTCATATCAGCTTCTGGCACACGCTTATAATAAAACAGGAAAAATAAGTCTTTCTAACGAATTTTCCAAAAAATGGGAAGACTGTGTGGCCAAATAGAATTAGTGAACAGTAAGTAGGGAATAGTTAGTAGTTAAAAAATCTGTGTTATTTATGAAATTTTTCTGTATATAAATTAAATATTAAAAAGTAAAAAGTAAAATGACAAATAAAAATGTAAAATTATATATCCCCCTAAACCCAAAAAAAGTATTTGCGTTATTCATAACATTGGTCGTTTCTTAGTTTTTTGAATTCATTTTTGAATTTTGATTTGTAATTTTCCATTTTGATATTTGATTTTTACATTTTAGCGAATTTGCCACACTGTACTCTATATTATTAAATTCGTTTTGGGGGTTCAGAGTGTTAGGAGCTACTTTAGGAATGTTCTTTTTTCAGCATAAAGTAAAGTCCTATTGTAAGAAAAAGGACATCCGGGATTAAGATTGAGAGTAAGGGCGGCAGGTTGCCCTTTATACCCAACTCTTTAAAAAGTTGAATTATACCCCAGAAAGTAAAGGCGGAAAGAGTACCGAGTCCGAAGCCAAAGAGCAGTCCTCTTCTTTTTACTTCAAGCGCAAAAGGACAACCAAAAAGCAGAAGGATAAAACTGACAAAGGGATACGAGATTCTTTCAAACAATTCAATCCTTTCCGTATTTGATTTCTGACCACTTCTGTCAAGTTTCCTAATATAACGCAAAAGATATAAGAAAGACATGTTTATAGGGTTGTAGTTACTTTTAGCCAATTCATCGGGAGAACTTTTAAAGTCTTCGATTGTTTCTGTCTTTTTCGATTCAAGTATAACCAGATCGTCAACGAAATCTCTGATATAAACATTGAAAAGAGTCCATGAAGAATTTTCCCAAATCCCCCTTTCTGCATCAACCCTTGATATGATTTTTCCATCTTTATAGGTCAAAATGTGTATTCCGTGAATTTTCTCTTCGTTTAGTCTTTTGATGTTGACTCTTTTTCCTGTATCTGTTATGTAGTTTATATTTCTGGCATAGCGTTTGTTATAATCCTGTACTTTATCGATTTCGCCGCTTTTAAAATCATTAAGGAGCTGTTTTGACCTTGGAATTAAGGAGAGATTAAAAGCAAAAACAATTGTTGAAACTAAAAAACCGTAAAGAAATATGGGCCGGTATACTCTAAAGGGAGGAATTCCAAGCCCTCTTATAGCCAGTACTTCATTGTGTTTTGTTATTAGTCCAAGAGAAAAATAGATTCCCATTAAAGTGGCAAGAGGCATTAAAAGGAGGATAATTTTTGGCGAGAACAATAGATAATATTTTAAAATGATTAAGAAAGTAGCTTTTCTGTCTACAAAATACCCGATATTTTCGAAAAGGTTTGTGATTATATAAATAAAAAGAAATCCGCTTAAAGAAAAGAGTAAAGCCAGGAGAAATTTCTTAGTTATGTAAATATCTAAAATTCTATTTTTCATAGATTATTCTGTAAAAAAGATATAAGCCGGCTATCCCAATAACGATATTTGGAGTCCACATTGCAACAGAAGGATAAAGAGATCCTCTCTCGCATAATTCTTCACCTCCTACTAACAATATATAGTAAAGCATGAACATAATGAAACTCAACGTTATTCCGTTTCCAAGTCCTCCTTTTCTTGTTTGTATTCCGAGAGGCACTCCAATCAGTACAAAAACCAAACAAGCAAAAGGTATGGAAAATTTCTTATGGGCTTCCAGTAAATAGCGCCATTTTCTTCTTTTAACATCTGTTCTTCGAGCCTTTTCTAATAGTTGTTTCAAATTCATTTCTCTGTAACTTCTATTGGCCGTTCTTGCTTTCTTTTGCCCAAGAGGAATAACTATAATATAATTATTAAAATTCATTATTCTGTATTCCGAGGGATTTTTTTGATCAAATATATGGGTTTCCCCTTGCTTTAGAGAAAACGTTAAGCTGTCGCCTGAAATTTTCATGTTACCCTTTTCGGCATATATTGTTCTCATAGGTTTTCCAGTTAAATCTTCTTGTATCATAATGTTTGTAAGCTCGGATTTCCCGTGATCGATTGATTTTGCCCAGAGGTTATATCCATTGCTGATTTCGTTGAATTTTTCGGGAAATAAGTACAGTGTCGGTCTGGCTCTTGAAACTTCCAGGTAAAGTTTTTTAAGTCTGAAGTTAGACTCAGGCAGTAAGTAGATATTAAAAAACACCATTACTATTGTTATTCCAAAAGAAGCCAGGAAGAATCCTTTGGTTAAACTTATAGGACTAATTCCAAGAGAACGGATTGCGAGGATTTCGAAGTCTCCGCTCATTCTTCCGTAAGTTGCAATAGTTGAAACCAGTACACCCATTGGAACAGTTAAAGCAAAAATAAAAGGCAGACTGTATAAAAAAATGCCAATTACGGATAATAGCGGTACGTTTTTACCTATAAGAAAATCAATTAATTGGAAAGCTCTATCCATTAAAAGGATAAAACTAAAGAGCACGAATCCTGCAAAAAATGGAATAACCGCCTGTTTTATCAGATACTTGTTCAGGCGAGAGATTTTACATTTTTTTGAATGGGAAGAAAAGCCTTTCGTATTCATTTTGGGCAAAGCGATCGGTCATCCCCGCGATGTAATCGCAAATGACTCTTTCTTTGCCAAATTCAGTTATTGTTTTTTTAAACTGAGGAGGAAGCTGATTTGTTTCTTCTATGTAAATCGAAAAAAGAGCTTCAATGATTCTTTTGGATTTTTCCATCATTTTTATAACTTTATAATGCGTATATAGGTTTTGCATTAAGGAATCTTTTAATTCGCGATTGAGATTTTCCAAATCCTTTGAAAACTTAACAAGAGGAGGGTTTGAGTAAACATCTTTTAAGGATTTTATATTGTTTTCTCTAATATTGGTTAATGTCGTTTCGATTGCGTTACTTACTTCAAGTTTAATAAAGTTCCTTATAGCCATATAAATTCTTTCTTGCTTTTCAAGTTTGCGGTCTGTTTTTTTGTAAATATTGTGCCAGAGGTCGATTTTGCTTAATTGTTCCAGGTTTATATAGTCGGATTTAAGGCCATCGTCAAGGTCGTGAGCATTGTATGCGATTTCGTCCGCAATATTTACAATTTGACCTTCAAGAGAAGGAGAAGAGGTTGGGTCAAATTCGCTTTTTACCGGTTTAGGAGTATCATAGTCGGTTTCGTGCTTTATTATTCCGTCTCTTGTTTCGTAACATAGGTTCAAGCCCCTAAAATCACTATATTTATGTTCAAGAACATCTACTACTCTAAGACCCTGAACATTATGTTCGAATCCGCCATGGTTTTTCATAAGTTCATTAAGTTTAGTTTCGCCGGCATGACCGAAAGGAGTGTGTCCTATGTCATGCGCAAGGCTTATTGCTTCAGTAAGAGATTCATTTAAAGCGAGCGCCTTTGCTATAGTTCTGGCGATTTGTTGAACCTCAAGAGCATGGGTCAGTCTCGTTCTGTAGTAATCGCCTTCGTGGTTTACAAATACCTGTGTTTTATATTCTAATCTCCTGAAAGCAGTAGAGTGAATTATCCTATCTCTGTCCCGCATAAAATGAGTTCGATATTTTGGCGGCGGTTCAGAATGGGTTCTACCTTTACTGTTTCCGGAGAAGACCGCATAAGCTACAAGAGTTTTTTCTTCAACTTCTTCAAGACGTTGTCTAAAATTGCTCATATAAAGAGGACTTTGTTAATATTTCAGGTCCTGTATCCGATATTAATATTGTATGTTCAAAATGCGCGGAAAGTTTTCCGTCAAAGGTAACTACTGTCCAGCCGTCTTTAAGGACTTTAATTTTATGGCTTCCGGCGTTTATCATAGGCTCAATTGCAATTGTCATGCCCTTTTTCAACCTGGGTCCAACGCCCTTTTCTCCAAAGTTGGGTATAGCCGGGTCTTCGTGTAAACTTTTTCCGACCCCATGACCCACAAAATCTCTTACGACGTCAAACCCCGCGTCTTCGGCTGTTTTTTGAACAATATAAGATATGTCTCCCACTCTACTGTCTTTTTTTATTACTTTTATAGCATTGTAAAGCGCGGTTTTTGTAATGTTTATTAATTTTTTCGATTCTTCTTTTAAATTCCCTATACCAAAAGTATAAGCGGCGTCACTAAAAAATCCGCGGTATTGAACACCTATATCAACACCCACGAGATCGCCTTCCTTGATTGCTCGTTCAGTAGGAATACCATGTATGACAACTTCATTAATAGATATGCAAGAAGATGCGGGAAATCCTCTGTAGCCTTTAAATGCAGGAGCTGCATTTCTTTTTGTGATGAATTTTTCGATTTTTTTATCAAGATCGAATGTTTTCATTCCTTCCTGAATGATATCGTTTACGTATTCAAAAGTTTCAGACAGGATTTTAGAAGCTTCTTTGATACCCTTTATTTCATTGTTGCTTTTAATAATTATCATATTGAGATAATAAATAACTGTTAACTTCCTGTCAAGGTAATAGTACTTATTCTTAAGTTAAATCGAGGGCTAACCATTTATCAGGAACGCGGTCATTCCCCCCACCTCGCCCGGTGGAATAGCTGTTCGGCAAGTAGCATCTTCTATTCCACCGGGCGAGGGAATTGCCGCTCGCTCTCAGCCCTATCCCTGGAATAGAAGAACTTTATGCTAGACAAGCTATTCCACGGGATGAACTCCTCTTGAAATCCAAGGATTTCAAGAGACCGTGGCCGCTCGGCTTCCGAGGCATTCTTCTGAACGGTTAGCCCTCGCTTCATTCATGCTGAAATATATGAGAATCGATATATTATAGCATTTCCAACAAAAAAAAATCATTAAACTCCTTATTGTTTTACCCCTCTTGATTTTTTCTTGAAAACTTGTATCATTATTACATGAAAATTCTAAGCTTTGTGCCGATTGCAGGTATAGTTTCGGGTCTCATCGCATTGCTACTCTTTTTTCTTTTTATAAAGAGAATAAGAAACAGAAGAAAGAGGATACTTATCTGTATTATCCACTTTCTTATCGTTGTAATTTTTGCTCTTATATCTTCTATGTTTATGCTTTTTTATGCAAGTTTGAAAGCGTATAAGAATTTTACTTATACCAAGCCGATTTTTTCGATCGAGTGTCCCATGAAAGACGACGACTATTTTGAACTTAAATTTATTCCGTTAGATGAGGAAAATAGTACCGCGAGGTATTATCGTGTTAAAGGACAGCAATTCGTTATTGAAGGGCATATAATTAAGTGGGAAAATTTTTTCGTTACTCTTGGAATGAAACCTTTATACCAGGTTACGCGATTAACAGGGCGCTATGTTTCAATTAACGATGAAAAGGAAAAGGAGCGTAGCGTTTATGAAATTGCTGAAGAAACGATGATGTGGAGATGGTTGATGCAGTATGGAGAAAAAATACCCGGTATTGATGCGGTTTATGGTGTTTCTTCATTCAAAGATGCAGTAGAGTATAAAAAATATATAGTTCATATAACTCATAATGCATTTGTGATTAAGGAACAATAAAATCAGGTTTCAGGTCTTAGTAAAAACAACATAAAAAATCCTGCCTTAATATAAATTAAATATCAAAAATTAAAAATCAAAATGACATATTAAAATGCAAAATTATCCCTTCCCCTAACCACAAAAACTAAAAAAATTTGTGTTATTCGTGTAATTTTTGTTTCTTTGTATTTTAAATTCATTTTTGAACTTTGATTTATAATTTTCCATTTTGATATTTGATTTTTACATTTCACGGATTTGACACTCTATGTGCTGTCTGGCAAAATTAATCTTTGGGTTTATACTTGTAGTATTGTTATCTCCTAGCCCCTTGACTTTAAAATAAACAAAGTTATTCTTTTTGAAAAGGAGAGGGATTGAAAAAATTTCGAGTTTGGTTACCAATTATACTCCTATTGCTGGGAATTGGTGTGGTTTTTTATATAAAAAGAGGCAATTCCAATTCAAAAGAGGTCTTTTCTGAAGATTTTTTCACGAGTGGGTCCAATACCGAGTATTTAGGTATATATCTTAAAGGTTATAAAGTTGGTTATCTTGCTTCCAGGATCGATACTGTTGAGGATGGATATAAGGTTTACTCAAGTACTTATATGAAATTATCTCCTATAGCTGGTATGGAGAAAGAGATTATGTATAAAGTGTCCGCCGGTACCGATTTGACTTATAATTTAAAGGATTTTGAGTTTTCAATGTTTTCGGATAATTATTTGTTTGAAGCCCAAGGAAAAAGACAAAATGGTAAACTGTTAGTTGAGGTTAATGTTGGGGGGCAAAGAAGAAAGCAGGAATATGAGATCCGATCTGCTTACATGCCGGCCACCATAGAAGGTTTAGTTAAGAGTGGAAAAACCGGTAAGTTTGAGTTTTTTGATCCTACCTTACAGTCATTATTCGAAATAGAAGTCGCTAATCTGGGGGAAGATATATTAGATAATAAGCCAGTCACGAAGTATGCGGTAAAGCAGTCAGGAATAGAAATATTCTTCTGGATTTCCGATAAAGGAGAACTTCTGAGATCCGAATCCCCAATAGGGCTGGTTATGAAGAAGGAAGAAAGGATAGTTAAGGAGGATATCGAAGTAGTAGGATTTAAATTGTATGATTCTTATGCTATCAAAGTTGAAAAAGAAATAAATAATCCTCGTAATATATCTATGTTAACTATTCGTCTCGATTCGGCTGATCTTACGGGTCTCAGGATAAAGGACGATAGGCAAACTCTTAATGGTAACATTCTTACCATAAGGAAAATTTCTCCCGGGAAATCATCACTCATTCCCCAAGAAGTAAAGGAATTTTTGAAAGCTACTCCTTTTATCCCCTCAGATGATGAGAGAATTAAGGAAATCGCAAAAGATGTTATTGGAGAAGCAGAGGGTCTTGAGGCTGTAGGGAAGATTATATCCTATGTTGATGAAAAATTGGCAGATAAGCCCACATTTTCTATACCAAACGCTCTTGACGCTTTAAAATCCGGAGAAGGGGATTGCAATGAACATTCGGCTCTTGCTGTGGCACTTCTACGGGCTGTGGAAATACCCGCAAGGGTGGAAGTCGGGCTTGTTTATGTTAACCGGGCTTTTTATTATCATGCCTGGGTTGGAGTTTATCTGGGAGGGAAATGGCTTTCAACCGATCCTACTTTTGGACAGGAAATTGCTGATCCTACTCATGTAAAATTAGAATACGGAAGTTTTGAGAATCAGGCTAAGCTCTATAAAGTTATAAATAAACTTCAAATTTCAGTTTTAGATTATGATTGAACTTAGAAATCTTTCCAAAAGTTTCGGGAAGGTTAGAGCTGTTAATGATTTAACACTTGTAATACCCGGGGGAGAATTATTTACGCTGCTGGGGCCAAATGGGGCAGGTAAAACCACGACTGCAAAAATGATTACAGGGCTTATATTGCCAACAGAGGGAGAAATTTATATTAATAATGTTGACATTCTAAAGGAACCGGAAAAAGCTAAAAGTATGATTTCATACATTCCCGATGAGCCCTTTCTTTATCCTGAATTAACAGGAAGAGAGTTTATATTTTTTGTCTCCAGACTTTACGGCTTGGAAAAGAAAACGATTGAAGAAAGGATGGAGTATTTATTTCGGGAATTTAGAGTGGGTGAGTGGATTGACTTGCCTTCTTGTGAATATTCGCATGGCATGAGGCAAAAAGTTATATTTATACAGGCATTAATTCATAATCCGGATGTCATGATAATTGATGAACCTATGGTAGGATTGGATCCTGTTTCCGCAAGAACGGTGAGAAAAATCTTAAGAGATAGGGTTTCCAATGGGGTATCTGTTTTTATGTCTACGCATTCTCTTTCACTTGCGGAAGAAATATCTGATAGAGTTGGAGTAATTGATAATGGGAATTTATTAAAAACAGGAAAGGTGTCCGAACTTAAAGGAAGTATGGGAAAAATTTATTCGACTTTGGAAGAAGTTTATTTTAAGCTTACAGAGGAAGAAAAGAGTGTCGTGTAGAATAGGTGTTTTAGTTTCAGGTCGAGGCTCAAATCTTCAATCTATTATTGATAAGAGTGCGTCTTCAGAGATAGATGCTGAGGTTGCAGTTGTTATTTCCGACAATCCCGAAGCGTATGCTCTCCAGAGAGCAAAAAAGACAGGAATTAAAGCTTATTATATTGACCCTGAAAATGCAAAGCCAATATTAACCGGTAAGGCAGAAGATAATTATATAAATACCCTGAAAGAACATAACGTTGATCTTGTCTGTCTCGCAGGATTTATGAGGATAGTAAAAGAAAAGTTAATATCTGAATTCAAATGGAAGATGATAAATATTCATCCCTCACTCCTGCCGTCCTTTAAAGGTCTTAATGTACAGAAAAAAGCGTTGGATTATGGGGTGCGTTTTGCAGGTGCTACCGTTCACTTTGTTAGCGGAGATGTAGACGGAGGTCCCATAATCTTACAGGCGGTGGTTCCAGTTTATCAGGATGATACCGAGGAGAGTCTTTCTGAGCGAATATTAAAAGAAGAACATAGAATTTATCCGGAGGTTATAGATCTTTTTTCCAGGAACAAATTAAAAATTAGAAACAATAAAGTTTTTATTGAGGAAACTAATGGAAAATAAAATAAGAATAGGATTAGTTGGTGCCGGAGCTGTTGCGCAGATTGGATATTTACCGGTTATTACAGAAAGGGCGGACCTGGTCCTTGAAGCGGTTTGTGAATCAAACAAAGAAAAAGTAGAAATTCTTTCGAGAAGATACAAAATAAAAAAAACATTTGTGGATTATGAGAAAATGTTACAGGATCCGGAAATTGATGCTGTTGTAATTGCGACACCTAATTATCTGCATACTCCGATGGCTATCTCAGCAATCGAGTATGGGAAAGATGTTCTCTGTGAGATGCCTCTTGGTCTTGATTCCAAAGAAGTAAAGCGATTGGGGGCGGTCGTTGACTCCTCCGAGCTCATTTTAATGCCGGCGTTTAATGGAAGATTCAGACCGGATGTTGAGATACTAAAGGAACTTGTTTTTTCCGGGGAGTTAGGCAAACTTTCCTTTGCCAAAGCAGGGTGGCTGAAATCATTGCACGAAGAACATTTGGATGATTGGAGAAGAGATCCTTTGAAATCCGGAGGCGGGGCAATAATGACTTTAGGGATACAAATTCTCGGTTATGTTACTTACCTTTTCGGTTGGGATATTTCTTCTGTGAATGCGGGATTTCATACCACTGATAAAATTGAAGATTCAGGAATAATATTCTTGCGTTATACGGATGGAAGATACCTTTTGCTTGAAGTGGGTTGGACTCTTCTTTTTGAAAAGGATTTTACTTATTTTAACCTTTACGGAAGTGACGGAGTTGGGCTTTTGAATCCTCTGAAGATAAAGAAGTTGGAGGATAATAAAGTTAAAGATATTACTCCTCTTAATATTCCTAAACATCCGGTAAAAAGTTCTTATCAGGGTCTAATTGATCATTTCATAAATGCTGTTCGGTCAAGACATCTTGCTGAAAATACCTGGAAGGATGCTTACGTCGTTGCCAGGATAGTAGATGCTGCCTACAGGTCTGCGGAGGAGAAAAAAGAAATTTATCTGGACTGAATTTCTTTTTAGATTATGTTGAATTTTTCCGATCGTTTTAAGAAGCCTTTTTTTGATTATTTTCTACTTGTCTTAGGTGGAATTTCTTTAACCTTTTCTTTTGCCCCTTTTAATTTTTCCGTTCTTGCCTGGTTTTCTTTTATTCCTTTGTTTTATTCGCTTCGTAATGGTAAATTTCCTTTTTTAAAGGGTTTTATAATGGGCATTGCTTTTTTTTCTACGCTTCTTTACTGGATTCCCCTTTCGGATGTGGAGGGTGCGGTTGTTCCACAGGTAATACTTGGGTCTTTTGCTTTAATAATTTATCTTTCTTCTTTTTTCGGTTTTTCAGGTATTTTTTATAATAAGTTGAATCAACTGGGATATTTCTATTTGTTTCCGATTGTCTTTGCCGGATTAGAATTTTTGAGAAGTCTCTCGTCTGTCTGGGGTTTTACCTGGGGTTCTATTGGTTTTTCCCAGAGTAACTTAATTCATCTGATTCAATTTGCATCTATCGGAGGTTTACCCCTTGTTACATTGTGGGTTCTTTTTCTGAACATATTTCTATATTTATTTATTACCCATTTTAATTCAAAAACAAAAGAGAAAATGATTTACTTGTGTTCTTTCATTTCTTTTCTAATCATACCTTTTGTATATTCCCAAATAATACTTCATAAAGAGATTTCCTCTTGCGAATATAAAACCATTGTAGTAATACAGCCTAACGTTTTACCAGCAGATAAACGAAAAAGCGATTTTGAGCGATTAATCAGAATAAAAAATATTGTTGAAAAAAGTCCCGATGCCGATTTATATGTGTTGCCGGAAACAGCCTCTCCGTTTTCTCTTTCCAGCAATTATAGAGCAGAGATTCTTTTCCGGAACCTTGCGAAAGAAAAAACAGCCCCTATTATTACCGGCATGCTTGATTTCCAGCGAAAAGAAGGAGAAGTTGTATATTATAATGCTGCATCGATTGTTGATTCATCCGGCATTAGGGGTATTTATAGAAAGGTTTTTCTTGTTCCCTTCGTGGAGAGGTTGCCTTTTGATGATGTAATTACGAAATTAAAGGAGATTAATTTAGGACAGGGAGGTTTTACTCCGGGTTCCGATTTTTCTGTTTTTGAGATTGATAGTTTGAATTTTTCCGTTTATATTTGTTATGAAGCAATTTTTCCTCAGCTTGTAAGAGAGTTCGTAAACAATGGGGCTGAACTGCTTGTGAATATTACCGAGGATGGGTGGTTCGGAAGAACGAGTGGACCCTACCAGCATGCTCAAATGGCTGCCTTTCAATCGATAATATTCCGAAGAGCTCTTGTAAGGTCTGCGAACACTGGTGTTTCATTCGTATGCAGCCCTTACGGTAGGATTGTGAAAAAAACTCAGATATTTCATGAAGATTTTATTGTTTGTAAAGTCCCTCTCTTGGAGGGTAAAACGATTTATTCTAAAATCGGAAATACTTTTGGATGGGTATTTTTGTCTTTTGTTTCATTATTGATGATATATAGGAAAAAAGAAAAATGATAAAAAAACAGAATCTTGAGAGTGTTCTTAGAAAAATAAAACCTTTAACAAAAATAAAGGAATACGCAAACAAAGCAAATAAAAAGGTTTATCTTGTAGGAGGAATGCTCAGAGATCTTCTGCTTGGGCTCGAAATAAACGATATAGATATTGCGATAAGCGGTAAAGGAAAGGAGTTCGCGCAGGCTCTCGGTAAGAGCTTTAGATTAAAAAAGGATCTTAACGAATTCAGGGTAACAAACGGAGATATGAGTATTGATGTGTTAGGCCTTGGTTCTACAGAAATTTTAGAAGATCTTGGGCGAAGAGATTTTACAATAAATGCTATGGCTTATAATCTTCTTGATAAACGTTTTATAGACCCTTTTAACGGTGTTAAAGATCTTGAGAAGGGTATAATTAGGGCGATGGGAAGGAAAAATATAGTGGAAGACAGTTGTAGAATACTCCGGGGCTTACGTTTTAGAGCTTCTTTTGGGTTTAAAATTGAAGAAAAAACAGCGGATTTATTTACGGAGTATGCAGAGAAACTTACCTCTATTGCTCCGGAGCGAATACATTTTGAGCTTCTATCAATATTTGAAAGTGAAAACTCACACCTTGCGATAATGCCGGAAGTTTTTGATAAAATATTTCCCGGTTTTTTAAAGATGAAAGAAATTAAGGGAGGTAAAATCACTGAGGACCTTATGGGTCATTCTATATTAACTCTTGAGAAAATCGGTTCTCTTTCTAAGGATTTCGCTATTTTTGGAGTTCATAAAAAAAAGGTGGAAGCTTATTATTCCGAAAATAAAGCAGGATTAAAATTGGCTGCCCTTTTACACGATATAAAAAAGCCGGAAGCCAAGAAAGTTGAAGGAGATAAAGTTCATTTCTATGGACATGATAAAATGGCTTCAGATTGGTTTAAAAAAATCGGAAAAAAGTTAAAGTTTTCTTCTAAGAAGAGGAATTATATTACAAAAATTATTATGCATCATATGTGGATACATCTTCTTGCTGCTCAAGAAGAGATAACCCTGAGAGCTAAGAGAAGGCTGTGTTTTGAATTGGAAAATGATATTATAGGGTTAGCCCTATTTTCATTAGCAGATCAGATAGCTACAACGGGGGAAAAAGATCCTCATCTTATCGAAGTTTGCAAGCAAATTATTGGTTATTATTTTTCAATGAAAGATGAAGTGGAAAAGCCTTTACTAAAGGGTCGAGATCTTATTGAGCATTTTAATCTTGCCCCGGGACCTGTTTTCGGTGAGATATTAAGTAAAGTACAGATGGCTTACGAAGAGGGAGAAATCAAAACAAAAGAAGAGGCTATTAAATTTGTCAAAACCCGTATGAAAGGACTTGACATAAAAGAATCTTGAATTATTTTGAATTATGGAAAAGGAGGAGATAGCAAATGAGAATTCAAAACATTAAATATATATTTGTTCTAGCTTTGGTGTTTTTAGCCCTTGGATGTAAGAAAAGCAAATTTACGCCGCCTGAAGATGGTATCGTAACCGAAAAAATGGCTACAAGGTACGTTACGGTTTCCCTTGCTCTTACAAAAATTACAGAAGATGAAGCTGTGAAACTTGCGGAACTCAGGAAAAAACATGGGATTTCATCAAGCCTGGTTGAATTTGATGATGAAGAGTACAAAGAAAAATACCCTGTGGTTGTGGCTGCCTGGGATTCTCTTCGGGAAGACTGGAACAGGAAACAGGATTCGGTGTATAAAGTGCTTAATATGCCTGAAGAAGAATGGACCTGGATAGCAGAGGCTATTATATCTTATGGAAACAAAGAAATACGGCAATTTATTATTAAGGAGTTTGAGCGATTAAAAGAAGAAACAGACTCACTGCCGAAACAAGCCAAAGATAGTAACTGAATAAATATAAATCCTTTTTTCTTATTATTTTATAGAATATCCACAAGGCAAGAAGTCCGGAAAGGAAAGCAAATATACCTCCTGTAATTAGACTTACGGGTTCTATATCAGTCCCGTAAATATCGGGGAGATTAATTATAAAAGCTCCTAAAAGGGCAGGTATGGCGAGAATAAATGAGAATTCAAAGGCTTTCTTACGTGTTACTCCGAGTAGAAGTGCCGTAGCAATTGTAACACCCGAACGAGAAATTCCGGGTGTCAATGCAAGAGCTTGAACGATGCCTATGATAAAAGCTGTTTTTAAATCTATGTCTTCCTTATCTTCTTTTGATTTTCTACTTAGAAAAAGTATAAATCCGGTTAGTGAAAGAGTTAAAGTTACCAGTAAATAATTACTAAATAATAGCTCGATTTTATCTTTTAAAAGGAAACCTATAAGCGCTATTGGGATTGTTCCCACAATTATTAAAGTCATTTTTTCTTTAGTTGCATACTCTAATATTTTTCTTCGAAAGAATATAATTATTGCTAATAGTGTTGCAAAATGAAGTGTAACTTCCATTACCACACCTTCACCAGGTAAATTGAGCCAATGCTTTAAGATAACTAAGTGTCCGGAACTGGATACAGGCAAAAATTCGGTTAAACCTTGAACAATTCCTAACAGCAGATGTTTCATTATATTCTACTTAGAATAAGTGATATAAAACCGGGTAAGATTAAAATTTTCAGTACTCTTTGTGTATTGTTAAACCAAAAATGGGTTACCCTTGATCTTTTTATCATAATAAGAACAGGGAATACGATACCTGGAATAGCACAAGCTGCAAAAAGTTTACCGAATACGAATGATGTAGCACATATCCAAAAAATCAGGAGCCATAATGTAAAAACAACCAGTTGTCTAGTCCGTTTTATTCCGAATACGATAGGGAAGGTACGCAAATTCGCTTTTCTATCTCCTATTATGTCCTCTCCGTCTTTCAATATTTCTCTGGGCAGGCTAAGCAAAAATATTAGTGAAAAAGGCAATATTGAGTTTCTTAGATTGAGAAAGGCAGAAGAGGCAATAGCCCCAACAATTATAGTCATAGAAAGTAATAAAGCCACTGTTATGTTTCCGATTAGAGGACGTCTTTTTAGAAAAGGGGTGTATATTATTAGTAGAAATGTAGATGCCAATCCAAGTTTTAATAAGTTCCAGTCAATAAAGAATAGTAAAATATTCCCGAATATAAAAAATAAGATTGAAATTATCAATGCTTGTTTTTTCTTTAATCTTCCGGAAGGTATTAATCTGTCAGGTTTATTTATCTGGTCCGTTGTGACGTCGAAGTAATCATTGATGAGATTTCCGGCTATGGTTATTAGTATTACAGATAATGCCGCGAGATAAACATGAATTCCTATAAAAGCTGGGGTGAGAAAACCGCCAAGAATTACAACTCCTCCGGCAATTAGCGCGTTAATAATCCTCATTTAGTGGTGCCAGACAACCTTCAGTCTATTTGCAAAAAAATTTCTCATTTAATTTCACCAATAGTTATCATAGGAAATAAAATATCAAAAATTAAAAAGCAAAATGACATATTAAAATGCAAAATTATCCCTTCTACCTGACCCCAAAAGCAAAAAACCTATTCGTGTGATTTGTTGTTTCTTTCTTTTTCTTACAATTTTTTAATTTTGCTTTGTATTTTTCCATTTTAATATTTAATTTTTGCATTATTATGAGACTTTTGAACCGGCAGGAATATCGTTATCCGGAGAAATAATTGATAATTTGTCTCCACTACTTGCCGCAAGTAACATGCCTTCTGAGGTAATTCCTCGTATTGTCGCGGGTTCTAAATTTGTTATAACAACGACTTTTTTATTTTGCAGCTGTTCGGGAGTGTATTGTTGTTTTACCCCCGCTACGAGCGTACGTTTTTCTCCGGTGTTAACGGTAAGTTTATAAAGTTTGTCGGCGCCCTCTACATCCTCCACCTTTTCTATTATTCCTATTTTCAATCCCATTTGTGTAAAATCATCTATTGTAACATGAGACATTTTCAACCTCCTCAATTGTTTTTCTACATCGGCGTCTTCAATTTTCTGAAAAAGCGGTTCGATCTTTCCGGTTTTATGTTTGCATGGCAGCTCTATACACTTTAATTTATCCCATTCTTTTTCTTTTAATCTTAACTGGTTAAGGATTTTTTCCGCGCTAAAAGGTATAAAAAGTTTTCCGATAGTACCGAGAACATGGGTCAAATGAGAACAAAGATAGATCGTTGTAGCCATTCGATCGGGATCGGCTTTTCTGCTTTCCCAGGGTTTCATTTGATCGTAATATTTGTTTCCGATTGTACTCATTTGCATCCATAATCTTATAGCCTGCTTGAATTTGAATTTTGAAAGGGCGGAGTCTAATTTGTCTATTAAAGAGTTAACTTCAGATAACATACTTTTATCTTCTTTTGTTAATTCACCCTGTTCGGGAATTATGCCATCATTATATTTTTCAATGAATTTCAACGTTCTGTTTATGAAATTTCCCAGATTGTTTATAAGTTCCTGGTTTACTCTTTCCTGAAATTCCTTCCATTTAAATTCCGAGTCCTTTGTTTCGGGCATTATACTTCCCAGGTAATATCTTAAAAAGTCAGGCTCGAAATATTCCAGGTATTCGTGCAACCATATAGCCCAGTTTCTGCTCGTAGAAATTTGTTTTCCTTCAAGATTTAAGTATTCATTGGCCGGTATCTCGTCAGGTAAAGTATATTCTCCCGTTCCCATAATAATAGCCGGCCATATGATACCGTGAAAGACAATATTATCCTTGCCTATAAAATGAACCAATCGAGTTTCGGGGTCCTGCCAATAATCTTTCCATTTATCCTCTTCGCCTATTTTTTTTGCCCATTCAATTGTCGAAGAAATGTAACCGAGGGGTGCATCAAACCATACATAAAGAACTTTATTCTTCGGAGCATCCGCTAAAGGTACCGGTATACCCCACTGGAGATCTCTTGTAATTGGTCGTGGTCGAAGACCCTCTTTTAACCAGCCTTTAAGGTAGCTTTTTACGTTTTTTCTCCAATTCTTTTTTTCTATCCATTTTTCCAGCTTATCTTGAAATTTATCAAGTAGAAGATACCAGTGTTTAGTTTCTTTTTTTATTGGTGTCGACCCGCATAATTTGCAGATTGGATTTATTAATTGATCTGATTCTAACCAGCTTCCGCAGGAATCACAGGAGTCTCCTCTTGCTTCTTCGTAGTTACAATACGGACAAAAACCTTCAACGTATCTATCGGGAAGGAATTTCCTGCAGTTTTCACAATAGAACTCTTTGGTTATTTTTGCCTCTATATAACCTTTTTCGTATAATTCAAGAAATATTTTTTGTGATAAATCATGGTGGATTTTTCTTGAAGTTCCGGAAAAATTATCAAATTCCACGCCTAATTTTTCTAAAGATTCTTTTATAATGTTATGGTAGCGATTTACAAGTTCCCCGGGCGAAATTCCTTCTTTCTCTGCAGAAAGTGTTATCGGGACACCGTTTTCGTCTGTACCGCAAACGTAAATTACATCTTCATTTTTCTTTCTTAAAAATCTTGTATAAATATCGGCAGGAAGATAAACACCTGCGAGGTGTCCAATATGTATGGGTCCATTTGCGTAAGGTAGTGCCCCTGTTACTATTGTTTTTCTTTTTTTTGTATTCTTACCCACGTATCGCCTTTTCTTTTTATTTCGTCAATGGGAATTTCTTCCTGAGTTTCATCCGGATATGAGACGGTTACAATACCGGTCAGCATGTTTCTGTGTAGTACTTTCCCTTCTCCTTTTTCAGTCTTAACTTTGTTATCTCTTTCGGGGAACTTAAGACTGACTTCATCGTAAAAATCGTGTTCGAACTGCAAACAACAGAGTAGCCTTCCGCATAGACCGGAAATTTTTGAAGGGCTAATATATATATCCTGATTTCTCGCAGTTTCAAGCTTTACTCTTGGTTTTTCAGTTAAGAAAGTATTGCAGCAAAGCGGTTTTCCGCATAAACCTAGACCTCCGGTGAATCCGGCATAATCCCTTACTCCTATATGTCTTAGTTCTATTATACAATTAAAGTCTTTCTTTAAATCTTTGACAAGAGCCCTAAAGTCTATTCTTTTATCGGCAAGAAAATAAAATTTATACCTTTTTCCATTCCATTCCTTATCAACTCCGACTACTTTCATTGCAAGTTTGTGGTGTTTAATTCTCTTTTTACAGTAGATAAGAGTTTTTTTCTCATCTTTTAAGATTTCCTTTAATTTCTCTTTTTCACTATCATAAATGAGGTGTAATACCTTGCCTTCCGGATGTAGTTTACAATGAATTTTGTTTCCCGCTTTGCCTACAAAGCGTTCGTTTTTTATCTCGCAGAGGATATATTCCTCATTTTTGAGGGTAAACTCAGATTCCATGGGATATTTTACGCCGTGAAATTTTACAAAATACAACATTAGACTTTTAATAGAAGATAAAAGATTATTTTTTCCGGTCCTATGTTTGAATAGTAGTATCTATAGGCGTTCTTAAGGTAGTTAAATGAATCCCAAGTCTTGGCAAATGTTATTTCTTTGTTTTTATATTTATCTTCTATCCGTTTTTGTAAACACTGTAAAAGAAATTCTATTTTCCATTCTTTTTTTAATGTTTCCGACCAGTTTTTTATGCGCGATTTTGGTGAAATATCAAAAAACAATTCTTCTATTTTTTCCTCCTGGGTTTTTTGAGAATTAATAAATAAGGTTTCCTCTATTCCTCGACCAAAACGGGTTATAGATTTGTCTTGTAAAATTTGTTTCTGTAGTTCAGAGGAAAGGGGCTTGAATTTTATAACGCGGCTTCTGGATATTATTGTATCAGGTAAAATGTGTTTTTCCGGTGTTATTAGAATAAAAATGACATTCTCGGGCGGTTCTTCGAGTATTTTCAAGAATGCATTAAATCCTTCTCTTGTAATGCGTTCAGATTGAACGATTATTACAATTCGCCACTTGTTCTCCATAGGGGTAATGTATACGTAATCTTGCAGCTTTCTTATCGTATCGATAGAAATACTTCCCTTATTTTGTCTAATTGTGAAATACTCCTTATTTCTGCGTAAATTCATTATTTCGTTCTTTTCATATCCTTCAAATTCCGGAAAGATAATCGCGAGATCAGGGTGAGTGCCTCTAAATACCTTCCTTTCATCTTTAAGTATTCCCGCAGAAAAATGCAGCGCTGTAGTGAACTTACCTATCCCGGGTGGCCCATAAAACAGAAAGGAAGAAGGAAATTTCCCTGTTTTTAGTGCTGAGGATAAGATTTGTTTTGGAATTTTTTGTTCTTTTACTTCTTTCATATATTTATATTTTTATATAATTGAAAGGATTAACCGCTTTGCCGTTTTTTCTTATTTCAAAATGAAGTGAAGGCTTTTTAACAGAACCAGTTTGACCTACCTTACCAATTATATCTCCTACCTCTACTTCCGTTCCGTTTTCCACGCTAGCGGAGGCGAGGTGACTATATAAGGTGATAAAACCAGTTCCGTGTTCTATTAGGATTAACTTGCCATAACCAAGAAAATTGTCACTGTATACGACCTTTCCGGGCGCTACTGCTTCTACGTTAGTTCCCCAGGGAACTTCAATGTCTATCCCTCTGTTTATCGTTTCCGTCCCATACCGTTCTTCTCTTTCTTTTCCGAAATATCCGGTTACCATGCCATCTACCGGTAAAGTAAGTATTTTTTCAGAAAAGTATCTGCTGCCGGGAGCGCTTTCTTCTCTGGAAAGGCTTCTTATCAATTTTTCAAGATCTCTCATTGCTTTTTCCATTTCCCGGGACATAGCTACAGCTTTTTTGCTCTCTCCCTCAATTTCATTTAAATATTCGTTTTTCTCATTTTTTGTCATTTCTAATGCAGTTTCTTGATCTTTTACCTCAAATAATATTTCGTCCAGGGTTCCCGCTTTCTTATCGGTTCTTTCTTTTTGTAATTGAAGGTGTCCCTCTAACCGTTCGATTTCATCGAGAACTCTTTTATCCTGATCGGCAATTATAGTAAGGAATTTTACTCTCTTTACCGCGTCAGAAAAAGAATAAGAGAGCAGTATAACTTCTATTGGGTGTAGCGGCCCATGTATATATATCTCTTTAATTCTTTCACCTAATATTTCTCTCTTTTCTTGAAGTCGATAATGTATTTCATTCATAAGGAGTTCGATGTTCTTTTTCTCTTCATTTGTTATTTCCTTTTTCCTTCTGAGTACATTGATGAGTTCGGCATTTAAACTTATTTCCTTGTCAAGTTCCTGTATGTTTTTTAAAATATCAGTTTTTTCAAATTTTAACTCCGCTATTTTTTCTTTTTGTTCTTTTAATTGTTGTCTGAGAATTTTTAATCTTTCCTCGGGAGATCGGACTTCGGCAGATATAAGAGTAATTAAAAGTAAAAAACAGATCATAAATTTATCCCAGCAGTTTATTATTGGTTTTAAGCGATTCTTCGGTTATTGTGCTATCTTTTTTAAACATTAATGATATTTTCTTGTTTAACACAAGAAAAATTCCAATAAGAGCAAATAAAAAGTTTTTTCTATTCATAATATCCTAATCTTTTTACTTCCTCTTTTACTTTTCTCCAGTTTTTTTTGACTGCTACCCAGGTGTTCATATATACCTTTCTACCAATAAGTTCTTCGATGCTTTTTCTTGCTTCACTTACCACTTTTTTTAATTTCTTTCCACCTTTACCAATTATAATGCCTTTTTGAGATTCTCGCTCGACAAAAATTTTAATATCAATTTTATTGTCTTCCATATTTTCCACTTTAACGGCTACAGAATATGGTATTTCCTGAGAATATTCCTCAAGTATCCGTTCTCTTACAAATTCTTCTATAAAGAAACGCTCAGGACGATCGGACAGGTAATCTTCAGGATAAAGCGGATGCCCTTCGGGCATATATTCAAGTAAGAAAGGTATTATTTTCTCAACATTATCTCCTATTAAGGCAGATATGGGGAAAATTTTATCGAAAGAGTGTATATCGATATCATCTATCATTTTATTTAGATCATTTTCGGCAATCAAATCTATCTTATTTATAATCAAAAAAACCGGTTTGCCGCTTGTTGAAGGCACTTCTATTGTTTCTATATGCGTTCGATGATCAACCATCAATATGATAACATCCGCATCATCTATAGCTGTTTTTATCTGGTATTGCATTGCCTTTTCCATCTCGTTTCCCGGTTTGAATTGACCGGGAGTATCCATAAAAATAATCTGATTGTCCTTTTCGGTCCAAATCCCTGCAATTTTATTCCTTGTTGTCTGAGGTTTTCTTGTAATAATGGAAATATTACTCCCTACCAGACGGTTTATTAACGTAGATTTCCCCACATTAGGTTCTCCAATTATTGAAACATAACCTGTTCTCATATAAGCAAATATATCCCTCTTAGTTATAAAGTCAAGGGAAAGTGGAATTTGCATGTAACTTTGCACATTGAACTATAAAAACAAAATTCCGATTTTACCGCAGAGACACAAAACCACCCAACACCCCAAATTTTAACCACGAGATTACACCCTGGTACAGTTGTTCCTCCCTACCCCGATACAGTCATTCTTCCTTACGGGGCAGGCAGATTAACACAAGATTTTCAATTTGTCCAAAGTCATGAGCCAAAAATTAGTTAAATTGTTAAATGGTCAAATTGTAAAACCAGAACCCTAACCCAACAAACCCAATTAACTCTACGAACTCAATAAACTCGACACTCAAATCCCATCTATTGACTAGGGACTCATGACATCCAATTTTTTTCCTTGACAAGATTATCGTTTTATCTTAATATTGTTTTTGATGTGGTTTACTGAATATTTACGGTTTAAGTTATACTTAAAAAAAGAGGTGATAGATGAAGAAGATATATTTTTTAATTGCTATTATAATTACTTTAGGGTTAAGTAGTTATATTTATGCGTCGGAGTTAAAAGTCATTTTTATGCCCTTATACGATGGTTACTATAAAAACAGTCATCGTGATTATCTTTCCCTGCTTATACCTAAGGATGAAATTTCAATGAGAATTAAAAGTATGGACAGAAATCTTGTGGGGATTGTCTCCGACACAATAACCGATATGCTCTGGAATCCAGCAAGGTTACCTTTAAAGAGTTTTATCTCATATCAAATTCCACATAGATTAATTACATCCCTTCCAGGACCTTTTAAAAGTAGATGGGGAATATTATTAGAAGGAAGTTATGATAAGTCAGAAAGTGAAAATAGATATACTGAGCCATCTGACATCTACATTTATACAGATTATCTAAGGAGTAGAAGCGGTAGATATTCTCGTAATACATACAAGGGAGCTCTACTGGGAGCAAAACAGGTTACGCCTAACACCAGTATAGGATTTAGATTAGATTATTCATTAGAACCTTATAAAAATAATGACAAATATTTATTAAGATATACACGTGAAAGGTTTCCTGATAATAACAATACATACTTAGATATTATAGAAGATGTTGACGAATACACAATGGCAGACACTGTATCTTCATACTCTTTCAGCATTGGAGCACTCTCCTCTATCTGGAATTCAGATATTGAAATTATTCTTGGATTCGCAAGTGAAAAGGTGGTAAGTTCACTCCAAGATATAAATATGAATAGTGATCATGATGAATATACATATACAAATGACAGCACAATTCGTGTTGATATACGCAACGATGAATATCAACGGATGTTAGATCAATATGATTTTCTTAATCCTAAATTATGGACCTTGGGATTCCGATTTTCTAAGCAAATAACACCTGCTTCAACCTTTCGGACAGTAGCTACCATCTATAGGGGTTCTGGAGATTCACAGAGAAGGAGAGAAAATCAATATTATTATTATCGAGATCAACATTATAGTTACACAAGCCCTGATACTTCCTATATCAGGAGTGATACATCTGAAACCTATGATGAAGTTGAGTATATACTCGGAGGTGATGCACGCATTCTAGGTGGGTTTCTAGCCTCAGGGCAGGAATTCAATCTTTCCCCAAAAATTTCTTTAGGAGTTGGAATCAAATTTTCGTACGAAAGAAACGAAATCAGACTTGAAGGAACCAAATATGAGACTGAAGATACATTAACTTCGCAATCTGCCATAGATGAGATGGACATTGAAAGAAGAGCCTATATATATCTCCCTTTAGGTATAGAATACAAACCCATCCCAGAAATTGCACTGAGAGCCGGTTTTAGCATTCATGGCTCCTATCGATTTTCAGAGGATAAAATCAATGGAGAATCCTTTGGAACTAAATATGTGAATGGACCTTCCCATGACATCAATATTGGAGCCGGACTTAATTGGGAACGATTCAACTTTGATATCTATGCAAGAGATATTTCCGCAATCGAGTTATGGGATATTGAAGTGCGCTATAACTTTTGATAAAAATATTAACAGTAGAGAAACTTTTTTAATTCTTCAATCCCCTCTTCTTTTTCAACAGATACAGGGAAGACAGAGAAAAAAACAAAAAAATTATATTGATGTTTTTACTAAAATCGAAAAACTAAAACCTAATATCTCACACAAAGCCACAGAGGACACAGAGAAAAAAACACACTGAGTACACAGAGCCCACACAACACCCCATTTGAATTTTGTTTTGAATCACAAAGAGCACAAAGATTTTTTTAATTAATCACAGATATCTTTTTTGTTTTTTGTCTGGTTATGTATTTGATCTAAAGTTCTTTTTTTATGGAAGAAGGCTTTATTTAATATATCCATCTCTTTCAAGGTGCAGACACCTCTGGCATTAGATTCCAAATTCTTTGTCCTTTCATATGCAGCATTTACTAACTCACATGGATAACTATCACATAAACCGCAATTAGAAATCTTTTTCTCATAGGCACAATTGCGGAGTTCCGAATATGCACATTTAACCTCAAGGTCACACCCGTGACAGACCAGCGCTTCAGCAGGAAAGGACTCATCTCTTAACCCTAAACGTACCCACAACTCTTTTACTTTTTCAAATTCTTCTATATCTCCACTTTGAGTAGCGTTATATCGAGGACAATAAGAACAATTATCTCCACATACCCCGATCTTATTCATATACAATTACATTCGTACTCTATTTCTTCGGATAATAAGTGGCTTCCAGGAATGGTATTATATTGCCTTCCTCCACTCTTGATTTATCGCCTTTACCTCCAATCTTTATAGGAACAGAAGCCAACTGATACTTCATGGAAGGCCAGGAAAAAACTTCAACTTTCACCACGTATTCTCCCGACTTTACCTTTTTGCCGGTATGATCTTTCAGTTCCCATAGGTAAATGTAATGCCCAACATCGATGCTTGCTGATGTAATCGCGTCAGTATCGACAAATTTGGAAGATTCCGCCCATTTCTTCAACCAAAGCTGTTTTTCTTTAACGTACCCGCTAAAACCCGATACATAAAGAGTTTTTATGAATTCACCTTTATTATCCTCTATCCATACCGCAGTTTGCGGAGGTAAAGCATCCTGGAATCCCAAAACAAAATCTACAACCACAACCGAATTTTTAAATTTCTCAGGTTTAATTCTTTTCACCTTTGGACGCATCCCATCGAACACCATCTTTGATGCCTCCGAGAAAGGATAGTCCACAACCACTTTATCCCAGTAGTCTAGAGCTTTTCTCTGGTACGCTATCCCAAGATGATATAAAGCCTCAGCTTTCACAGATTTCTCGGCATCGCTCTCCAGCACCTTGTTCAAATCCTCTATACTCTGTTCGAGTTTTCCCAAAAAGAAAGGCATATACACTCCGGCAGCTCCTCTTGAAAGTCTGAGTTCACCATCCTCCGGCGCGAGAGCAACCGCCTTATCCAACGCATTCATTGCTCCAAATGCCAATCCTGAACGATATTCCGTGCTTTCATAGATTTTCTCATCATATCCTTTTTCAGCAAGACATCCCAGAGACAAAGCAAGTTGCTTGTAAGCTTCAGCATTTTTTGAATCTATCTCAACCAATTTTTTAAAAGTATTGACTGCTTCCTCGCAATTCCCTTTCTCCAAATATGCTTTTCCTGTTTTCATAAGAGATTTAGAATCCTTGGATTCCACTTTAATCTTTTTCTTCGATGGTTCACTACCAGTGAGAGGAATTTCCTTAATTAGTTTTTTTGCCTCTTCGGCAAAAACCGAACCGGGAGCAAGCTCAATTACTTTATTCCAAGCAGAAACAGCCTTTTCGTTTTTTTCCTGTTTCTGATAACCTTCTCCGAGCAAATTATACACTTGAACGAGAATATCGTTCGGAACTTTTTTTGGTGATTTTTGATGCATCTTAATAATAAATTCCTGGTCTTTAATTCCGCCGTTAAGTCTGCCAAAAAATGCGGGAACCTTTATCCCCATAATACCCCTATGGAACCGGGCAGCTAAATTAAGCGAATCGAGCAAAACAGCCTTATCTAACAGTTCAAATGATTTTGCAGCCAGCTCCCCTGCCGATGCGAGATTCTGAGTCTCTCCTGCCTGCATGCCTGTGTAAAGACCTAAATAAGCATAAACACTTGCGCTATCAGGATATTCTTCCAAAGCTTTTTCCATTAACTCCGCTGCTTCCGTAACTTTACCGGAATTCTGCAAGCCTTTAGCTTCCTCGATATAATCCTTCAATGGCTTAGCCAGGGCAACAACTGAAAAAAACATAACAAATAACACAAAAATATTTCTATGGAATACCTTCATCAAATACCTCCTTTTATTAAACTTATTTTCAATTCCTTCATCTTGTTTGACGTTATAATATTACAAAATGTTTCAAAAAATTCCACCCAAAGCCACAAAGATAATTAGACAGGATAAAAAAAGGATTATCAGGATTTTTTATTTGTTATCACACGGAAACACGGAGACCACAGAGTTTTTATTTGTATTTACTATACCCTATATTCTTACTACTCACTGCTCTCTACTCCCTACTGGTTATATGCCAAATGAAAGTAGGCCACCCGGGTCTTGCTCTTTATGGCAGAAAATTGTAAAATAAAATTTAATCAAGATAGGAGATTAAGAAATGAAGAAAAAAAATCTATTGAGAAGAGAAGGCAAGTTAACGGATTATATTTCGGGTATAGGGTTCAGAAACGTGAGATCGCAAGGAAGGAAGGAGTAAGTCGGAGATTCGTGGATAACTGGACACAAACACCGGATCAAGATTTTACCAGGGACAACCGTGGTTGGGAAAAGGGTAAAGGTAGAAAATGGGATAAGTCTACAGAAGAGAAGATAAAAGAGATCGGAAAATATTTCGAAGAGGATACAAATATTTTCTATACAGGTGCTACTGCAATTGATTTAGAGTGGCGCAAGAGGTATCCGGAAATAGATCCTCCCCCGTTAAGGACTATTGGTCGGATTATGTCTAATTTAGGATTAGCAAAAGGGAATAAGAGAGGTAGGAATAAGGGTGCAGCTAAATATCTTTGTTGTCCTGAACATACAATATACAGTCTTTTAGGAGGAAGAGTCCTGGAGTCGGATTTCATAGGTAAGAAATATATAACCGGTAGGTCAGAGCCGTTAAATTTCATTGGTTTTTCATTTAAGAAGAAGCCTAAGATAAGGTATTTTAAACGTATTGAGAGTCAAAGGGCAGATGATTTCATAGTACAAAGCAAATATTTTTTCAGAGAATTTGAGAAACCGGACTACATGAAAGTTGATAATGATCCTGCCGCGATTGGTAGTGGTTCAGGTAGGAGGAATATTTCCAAAGTAATGAAATTTCTTTTAGAGAATCAGGTTAATCCCATATTTACCGTTCCCAGAAGACCGTTTACTCAGGCTTCGATAGAAGGAAACAACTCGGTTTTTTCGAGGAAATTTTGGAACAGAATAGAGTTCAAATCCATAGAAGAAGTTGATGAAAAAATAGAATGGTTCAATAAAGCTTCTGTTGAATATTTAGGTTACTACCGCCCAAAAGAGAAAAAGACCAAAAAAGAAGATTTTATTCCTAAGGTTTATTTAATACGCCAGGTGGAAGAAGATAAAGAAAAGAAAGAAGGTTTTATAAATGTCTTGAATGAGATAATCCATTTACCAAAATCATACATTAAATATTATGTATTAGCAGAATGGAACTTAAAAGAATAACGAATTTGTATTCGATTTGAAAAAGAAAAGGAGTCCGAGATAATAAAAAATATAAGTTTCAAGATTAACTCACGATCCAAAGAAAAATGCAAAGATATATTGACATATTAAATAAATATAATATTACGGTGGCCTACTTTCATTTGGCATCCAACCCCTACTCACTAATTATATGGATTCAAAAAGCAAGAACTGACCCCTTTATTTTCTCTCTTGTGCTTTGATCCCGTATTGCACTTATTTTTTCGACAGCCAAACTGCCATTTCGCCCGTGCCGCGATGCGACCATGCGTAGTATGGTATAGCAGTCAAATCTTTTTTCTCTCCTGATTTATTCAGCACATCGCCTTTAATTACAACCAGACCATTCAATAAATCCTGCCGATATTCGCACTTGAATTCGGTATTGTCAGGTACTTTAAGTTGGAGTACATCCATATCATTATCGACCCATTCGGCACAGTAAACAATAGGACCGCGAACAAGAGAGATTTTGTTTCTATCGTCCTTAACTTTCTCATTTGCCAGTACCCTGCGTACAGGCATGGGCAGGTTGAGTTCGATTATATCCCCTTTTGACCATTTACGGGTAACAACGACAAAACCTTTCTTCGTATCGATATCTACAGGTTCTTCGTTTACTTTTAAAGTTACTTCCTGTTCGTTTGTTTTCAAATATCTATATAGGTCGCTCGGTACTACTTTTTCTAAAGCCCACCCCGGAATTCGTACATTAATGGTAAATTCTTTATCTTTTTTCGGAGTAACTGTAATTTTAACCTTTCCGTCCCAGGGATATTCTGTTTCCTCTGAAACATTTAATTTAATATTTTCCATTTTCACATTAGCTTTGCTGGCGATAAAGAGGTTTATATATAATGAATCACCCCTGTGGGCATATATATAATTTGGAACCGAGGGGATAAAACGCATAACGTTTGTCGGACAGCAGGAACAGTCGAACCACTCCTTCCTGGTTAAAGAGCCCTGATTGAATTTAAATTTTCCGTCGGACTCAAGGCAGTTCGGATAAAAAAAGGAATTACCTTCTAATGATACACCGGAAATCATTCCATTATAGAGAGTACGTTCCAGAACATCGATATATTTTGCATCCCCGTGGAGTAAAAACATTCTGTGATTCCAGTAGATGCTACCTATCGCGGCACAGGTTTCATTATAAGAAGTCAGATTGGGCAATTCATAATTATCTCCGAATGATTCCCCTTCATGTCGGGCGCCTATTCCTCCTGTTATATATATTTTTTTAGCAACCACATTTTCCCAGATTTTGTCGACCGCCTTCATATAGGAAGAATCTTTCATTATCGCGGCAATATCTGTCATTCCGGCGTACATATATACAGCGCGTACTGCGTGTCCGACTGCCTCATCCTGCTCTGTTACCAACTTATGGTCCTGACTGTACGGACCGTAAAGCTCACGGTTTTGAGCGTTACCTCTCTCGTTTAAAAAGAATTTTGCCATGTCGAGATATTTCTTGTTTTCTGTTACCTGGTATAATTTAACAAGACCGGTTTCTATAATCTGATGACCGGGCACCTGTATTTTTTCCCCGGGACCAAAGGTTTCCGTAATCAAATCCGCGTTCTTCAAGGCAACATTCAAGAAATTGGTCTTCCCGGTCGCTCGATAATGGGCAACAGCCGCCTCATACATATGCCCCGCGTTGTATAATTCGTGACTTGCCCCAAGATTATGCCAGCGCGGACCCGGTTTTACCCACCAGGCGGGGGTCGTATCGGGATTTATCGTTTTCCATGTGCATAGATACCCATCTTCTTCCTGTGCCGCGGCGATTTTTTCTATAATATCATCGATATATTTCTCTAACTCAGGGTCGGGATGCACGGTTAGGGAATATGAAGCGCCTTCGATTATTTTATAAATATCGGAATCATCAAAAGGCATTTTACCTTCATATTCTCCTTCCAAAAGTCCTCCCGCTCTGGCAAAATTTCTAATCCTGCCTTCCTTTTCGCATTTTTCAAATCCATAAGGTATTGTAACCGTTCTGTTGGTTTCGATTCTACTCGACCAGAAATCATCCGTTAGTGTTATATCCGTGAAAGAAACAGGTGTAATCGGATAACCGGATTTCTTTTCCCTTCCATTCATTACATCACAGGAAACCGTTATAACTGCAAAAAGAATACATAATACTTTTAAGATATATTTAAAATTCATTTTTATCCTCCATAATTTTGTTTATTATCTTATCTCAGCCTAGAATAGTTTATCAAAACTAATATATATTGCAAAAACATTATGTCAAGAAAGATAAAAAGATAATATGAGCGATGAAGACGTAAATCGTTAGGACGTTAGAAGGTTAGGTAGTTGGGCGGTTAAAAAAATTCCCGGACCAACGACCTCACGATCCAACGAACCAACTAAAAAAATTTTAACCACAGAGTTCACAGAGAACACAGAGAAAAAACTAATTTATTTAACCACGAAATACACAAAACATACTAAATTTTTTATTGTGGTTTTAACACCCCACACACCAAAACAAAGAGTAACAACAAATAACACGAATAGCACGAATATTTTTAACTCGTAACCCGAAACTTTCATTCACGTAACCCGAAACTTTCATTCATACGGAGGCACGGAGACACAGAGATTTTTTGTTTTGTTACTAATTTACCGATTCACTAATTTACTAATCAACTGATCCGAAGGATCTTACAGATTCAAAAAGCAAGACCTGACCCCGCTACACGTGACCCCGCTACACGGGTATTTATTCTTTTGTGTAAGAGAATTTTTTACCACCTTGTTTTAATATAAATGAGTCGTATTGAATTTTTCCTTCACTATCTTTTGTAAATTCTATTATAATTCCTGCCGATTCGAATTTAAATTCCGTTTTACTGAAAGGAGTCAATGGAAATGCCGATTGTCCGGTAGCCTGGCCATAAAGCCGGTCACCTTCGACTTTCAATGTGATTTTAAGAGGCAAGGCTTTTGACGAAAATTCACCTACATATTTTTTTAGTTCTTCTTTATCCAGTTTTGTTTCTCTGGCTGTGAAATCCGGTATATCGAATGGAACGCCGAAGTAAATACTTAAAACACCAATTGCAATATCATTGAGGTTATAGTCCACCCCGTTAGCTATTAATGATGCGGCAATTTTTTCATCCGGGAAATAACCTAAACTTGAAACGAAACCGTCGATGCCGCCGTTATGTCCATAGGCAACTTTATCACCAAAGTTAAATCGAATAAGTCCTTTCCCTAAACCATTTTTTATCTCTTTCATTTGTTTTAAAGATTTTTCAGATACCAATTTATTATTAAAAAGGGCAGTAAGAAAAACACATAAATCTTTAGGAATTGAGACTATTGCTCCTGCTCCGTGTGGAATACTCATATCCGTTTCAGGCTGTAAAACCCATTTTTCATCTTGGAATTTGTATGATGCCGCCTCGTTTGTCTCAGTATCAATCTTGCCTCCATAATAAGTATTTGTAAGACCTAATTTATCTATAATTCTTTTCTTTAATTCCTGGGCATATGTTGAATTTGTTATCTCTTCGATTATATGTCCAAGCAAGACATAATTAGAATTAGAATATTCGGTTTTTTTACCGGGTTGGAAATCGGGCTTTAATTTAGAAATTATCTCTACCATTTCTTCTTTTGTCTTTTTGGAAGTCATATATTGTTGGTATTCCTCATCACTAGTAAAATTATGTATTCCGCTTCTATGGCTTAACATATCCGAAATAGTTATTTTCTTTGAGTTTGGAACCTCGGAATAAAATTCAGATAATTTTGTTTCCAACGATAATTTTCCTTCTTCGATTAACTGGAATATGATTGTAGCAGTAAAAACTTTTGTGATAGAACCAATCCTGAATTTGGTTAGATTACTGTTTCGAGTTTTATCTTCTATCGAAGCAAAACCTATATAATTTTCGTAAACTAACTTGCCGTCCTTTACAATAGCAACTCCGCACATAGCTTTATTATTCTTTTCCAATTGACTAAAATAATCATCAAGTTTAGTTCTATCAAATCCATCCTGTGCTTTCAGGTCGATAAAAAATAAAGTAAGTAATAATAAAATAAGTGTGTTAAACAATTTTTTCATTTTTTTTCTCCTTTGTTTCTGACACTATAATTATAAAGATTTTTATGCTTTTGTCAAAGGTTTTTATTTCCACGAAGACACTAAGATAACAGGACGCAGATAAACGCAGAAAATTTAATCTCTTAGCATTATTGCCGCCATACCTTCGGAAAAATCCCACGCCCAATCGAATTGGGGTTCTATAACCCATTTACCTGTTTTATCGATAAAACCATGTTTAAAATCTTTCCTTGCCGCCGCCAGCCCCTCGGAAAAATCCCCAACATTATCGAATTGCGGTTCTATTATCATTTTCCCAGTTGTATCGATGTAACCCCATTTGCCGTTTTCCTTTACCGCCGCCAATCCCTCGGAAAATCTCCCGGCAAAATCGAATTCCGGCCCAATTATCATCTTACCTGTTTTGTCGATAAAAGCCAACTTGTCATCTTTCAATATCCTTGCTAACCCATAAGAAAAAATCCCTGCGTTGAATGTAATATCGATGTAGTAGTATTTATTGCGTAGCCACTCCCTTTTTCTCATATCCGCCATAGTTAAGTCCTGAGGATGAGACTGGGACCATTTAAATTGAGGTTTTATAACCCATTTGTCCGTCTTATCGATATAACCCCATTTACGGTATGTCCATACCTTCGCCAATCCCTCGGAAAAATCGTAAGCGGAATTAAATTTCGGTTCTATAACCCATTTGCCTCTCTTATCGATATATCCTCGTTTGCCTTTCATCTTCCTCAATCCCCTGAAGTGAATTCGCGGCTCTTCAACCCACGCTAACCCTTCATAAAAGTCTCCGACCTCATTAAATTGAGGCTTAATTACCATTTTGCCAGTCTTGTCTATATATCCGTATTTCCAGTCTTCCTTTACCGCAGCCAATCCCTCGAAAAAAGAACGGGCAGCATCAAACTTCGGCTCGATTACCATATTGCCTGCTTTGTCGATGTATCCGCATTTGCCGTCCATCTCTACCGCAGTCAATTCCTCGGAAAAATAACGGGCAGCATCGAATTTCGGTTCGATTACTACCCTGCCTTTTTTATCAATAAAACCGTATTTGTTATCTTTTTCTATCATTGCCAGCCCTTCGGAGAAGTGCCCGGCGTATTTGAATTGCAATTCGATTACAACCTTACCGGTTGTATCGATATAACCCCATTTGCCTTCTATTATTATTGGTAATGAATCTTCCTCCGAATAAGAGAAGTCGTCGAACTGCGCTTTATTTACCGTTTCTCCGATTTCACCAGATAAAACGTATTTAGTCCCTAATAGCGTAAAAGTTATTAGTAAAAACAGTAATAGTTTTTTCATACTATAATATTATAAAGATTTTTATGCTTTTGTCAAAGGTTTTTATTTGCCACGAAGACACTAAGACACAAAGAAATTTAGACAAGATAAAAAAAGGATTTACTGGATTTTTTTTGTTGTTTTAACTAAATCCTATATCCTGAATCCCAAATCCTACCATTGACTAAAGACTCGAGACTCACAGTTTTTTTACTAATTCACCATTCATCTTGTTTTTCGTCTTCCGTCTGCGGTCACCGGTCGGCCTCAATTTTGAGGCCTAAAAACCCCTTGACATCCCACCCCCATTCTGAGTATACTAAAAACAACGGAGGTTGATATGAAAAGATTTTCAAAGTTAATTATTCTTGTATTTTTTATTGTTTTTCTTCTTAAGTGTGCTACCGCACAAGCACCTCTCCGAAAAACTGTTAAAATTGATGAAGATAGACATGAAATAGCTGCCGTAATCATAGGAATAGAAGAAAAAATCGGAAGTCCCGAGTCTTTAAATAAATTTTTTATCAGAAGTTGGATATATAAAGAGAACGGAAATTTGCTGCATCAGATTTGCGTTGATTATGGTTATACAGGAAAAGATTGGAGATTTTATAAAACAGCAACCAGCCAGGAGGGCCAACCTTTAGAACTTGTTAAAATAGAACGTGATGCGGATTATCATGAATCTATTAATGTTTATTATGAGACAGTAGGTGTAACAATCGCGGATGAATATCTTAGAAATCATTTAAATGGATTTACAATTAAAATATCAGCTGAAAGCGGTCATTCGTTTATAGTAGAACCGACCCCGGAACAAATAAAATCTCAACTTACTAAGATACAAGAATATAAAAAATTAAATAATTTATGAAAAATGAGAATATTGAACCACAAAGTTCACAAAGACCACAAAGAAAAATTTATTTAACCACGAAATACACAAAATACACTAAAAATTTATTATTTTATCCTACATTCTAACTTTTAACTTCTTTAATTAACAACAAATGGCACGAATTTCACGAATGATTTTATTTGTTTCCTAAATCCTATATCCAAAATCCTAAAAAACTATTTGACTATTTTTTAATTTAACGATTTGACTTTAGCGATAGCTATTGTAACGAGATTCAAAAAACAATCCCTGACCCCTCTATATTTTTTTATTGCAAATAAAATCCCAGTGACACAGAGAAAGTTTTAAGCCAATTATCCGTATATTTGTTTTCTTCGTCTTCTTGCGTTCCGCTTGCCCCCCCTCCAAGATATCTCAAAATTATAAAGGTATTTAAATAATCCGTTAATTCGAAACCAAGCCTTAAGGAAGCATCCAGGATAGCTCCTTCGAAATCATCAGAGGAACCCGATATATAACGTCCTGAAACGTAAAAACCATCTATTTCCGAACCTATCCACATGCTTTTATTCAAAGGTCTTTCCCATCTAAATTTTAATATTGGTACCGGACCTATATTATTATTTATACTAATCAATTCTCCGTCGGAAGAGGAAAAGATTATAGAAGCATTTCGTATTTGAAAGGATAGCCCTATAGAGAATTCTTTGTTACTTTCTTTTTGGAAATCGTATAAATAACTTAATCTATAAAAGGTAAAACCGTATTTTAAATTCATCGGCGTTCCTTCGGGAAAAGTTATGTCTTCTACAATTATGTCTCTTTCCGGAAGAGCAGAGGTGTATATTTCGAAGGGTTGTATAAGGAAAGTAAGGTTGTGTCTTTCTTTCATCTTCAAATCGGCTGTCATTCTGGTGAAGGGGAATAGAATATTTTGCCCGCCTTCTTCAATGTAGTTAAAGTTGGTTCCATTTGTTCCGAATTGTATTGTGTGGCTGATAAAACCTAAAAAACCTTTCTCATAACCAAGTTTAAATTTATACCACGAATCATTTCGGTTAAGTATGTATTTTTTCTCCGTGCTGAAGCTTATTTGTACGCGTTCTGTTTCTGCCGGAAAGGACTTTACCGGCAGGAAAACAGAGAGAATAAAGAGGTTTAAAAAGACAAAAACAATTAAAAGTTTAATATTTGATACTTTGTATTTCATTTTACCTCCGTTTATTATTTAGAATATCTGTTTTATATTGTCTTGTCAAGGATTCTTTAAAAATTTGTTATCACACAGAGATACACAGAGAAAAAAACAATAATTAGCCACTGATTAGCACGGATACACACTGATTTTTTTTTTAGCCGTGAGCTGTCGGCTGTCAGCTATTTTTTCAAAATCCCAATCCCCAAATCCTAAATCCCAAAATTACTATTTAACGACTTGCCCACTTAACCAAAGGATTTATGCTCGGGACATGGATAAAAGCGTATCTTTAAGATTGTTTGGATAAGTATTCTCTGATAAAAGAAATAAATTTTTCGAAATCTTCGAGTCTTTGTTGAAGAATTTTAAAGATTACTCCTAAATCAACATCGACATATTCGTGAACAAGAATGTTTCTTAAGCCAGCCATACCTTCAATGGATTTAGCAAATTCTCTCGAAATAATACCCATCTCCCCTAATTGTCTGATAATATCTGTATAGTTGTTGATATCCCTTTCCCCTTCTTCGACCAGAATGTGACTTCCTATGTCAAGGAGAGTTTGGATGGCAAGTTGTAACCCGTGCTCTACAGCCCATTGCTTTTCTAAGGAGTTTTGAATATCCTCAAGAGAATCCTTCCGTAAATTTTCCAATTCTTCTAAAGCTTGTTCCAATATTTTAAGTCTTTTTTGAATTACTTTTTTGTCGATCATTTTAAAGGCTTAATAAATTCCGGCAGGTTTAAGGTCGAGAAATTGTTCCATGACTTTTACGCAGAACTCCGTACAAAGTTTTTCATCCTCAGTATAAATCTCTTTCCCATATTGAACTATTCTATGTTTCAGAAGTAACGGGGCTTCATTTAGTATGATAAGGTCTATATCGTTGAAGGAAAGTACAGAAATAAGTTTCGCGAGCAATTCGGCTTTATAACCGTAAGGATTCTTTGTGTTATCTATTTTTGATTTATCCAGCATGACAGCTATATCTATATCGCTTATACCTGTAGTCTTATCATTAGCTACTGAACCAAACAAGAAAGCAAACAGTACTTCTTCCCTTTTTGCAAAGTATTGATTTAATTTCTTTCGAATTATATTAAATGTTGATTTATCTTCTGTCTTTTTCATACTTTTATTATACGCAGATAAAAATTTTTTACAAGGGATTTGTTGTTTCTGAAACCTGGTAGCCAAAAGATACGAAAACACCCACAACTATAATATTAATCACCCAAAAAACTCGGTACTACCCCTTCTTTTCACAATTTAAGGTCTGCCCCCGTTGATATGTTGATACCGAAGATAAAAGAAATCACAGATCACACAAGATTTTTTTATTTTTTTTAGCCGTGAGCTGTCGGCTGTCAGCTTTTTTTAGTTTTGACTCAAGACGCACGACTCGTGACTTCCGACTCAGTATTTTTTGCTAATTCACCAATTACCTACTCAGCCAGTTTTTGTTTTTTCCGACGTCCGTCTACGGTCATCGGTCGGCCTCAATTTTGAGGCCTAAAACCCCCTTGACATTCCACCCCCATTATGAGTATACTATGGATATAGGAGGTTGGTATGGCAAAACAGATAAGGAATTTATTTCAGATTGTTAAATATAAATCTAGATTTCCCAAAGAATTTAAGGTAGAGAGTTTTTGATGAGTACAACAAGGAACATTTTGAATGAATGCAAAAATAAACTTAATCCATTTTTTCGAGACTTCGGGTTTTATCTGGATTCCTTAGATCATATTTTTCATCTCCAAGGGCAAATTGGTCTAGACAGAAAGGCTTTATCCGCCTTGTCTGAACATGACCAGAACAGATTTAAAAGTTGTCTTTTCCTTGTTGAGTCTGCAAATACTACAGCCATTGGTGCACTACAGCTTTTTGCGAGTAACCTATCTGCAGACGTATATGCTCTATTGAGAATGATTTATGAAGTTTTTTGTTTGCTGTACTATAGTAACCAATCAATACAAAATGGAAATGAGGTTTGTAAAGTTATGTTCAAATCTGGTTTGGATGAGCTTGCTCATATAAAAGGTGAGTGGAAACTTATAAAGAAAGCTCAATCGTGCTTAGAAATCCAAGAGCCAAAATTAAAGGAACTTAGAAAATTTATTAATAACTTTGGAGTTCATATTTCAAGAGCGAAAATTATCTTAGGAAATGTTAACGTCTTAGGGGATACGACAATCTCAGCTTTTTTTCTTAATAATTTTAACAAAAAAGAATATCTCGCGGGTTTAGAGATACTACATTCTTTACTTTTAAACGTAATCAAAGAATACGATAAACATGCTGTATCGTACCAAGGAGCAGCACCTTCAATTAATGATAGAATCTTCGAACATGAAAAATATTTTATTAAAGAAATTAGACCTAAACTGCTTTCAAGGGTACAGTAAACTAGTAATTTTAACAAAATATAGTATAATGATTTAGCGTATGGTATGGGAATGCATGGAAGAGAAAAGGAGAATATCTGAAAAAACGTATTTATGAGATTTTAGAAAAGGCACAAAGAAAGGATTGTTTTGATGGATAAGAACAAAGAGACAATTCAAAATTTCTTGTGGAATAAAGTCCCAAATTGGGGAAAATTTGTTATAGCTATTATAATAACCGAAATAGTAAGCGCTATTTTGCATTTAATTTTCCAGAATATAGGACTTGGCGAAGCAATAGTGAAATTACCCTTGTTTGTTTGGAAGGGATTACTTTTTAATTTTATGATACCTGTGTGGGCATATGTTCTAAGTGCAAGTTTGCCGTTTGTTTTTTATTACATTTTAGAAAGAGTAATCTCCTCCAAAACAAATGTCTCTAGAAAGAAAAAAGTGAGAAAGATTGGGAATGATGATAAACCTGACTGGTGGAATTATAGAGAAGATGAATTTGATGAAAAGCTATTTAGGTGGAATTATAATAATCCCTCTGATCCAACACCAATTAATCTTCAAATGATTTGCAAAAAATGCGGTTGTGAGTTACGGCACTCCGCCGAGGATGCTTTGGCCACACGGAAATCAAATTCAGATAAGGTTATTTACTCCTGTCCAGAATGTGAGGAAGTATATGCTATTAAAGATGTAGATGCTGAAGGTGTATTTAAACATATAAAAAATAAGATCAGGACAGAAAAGTTTAAAGAAAAAGGCGAAAAAAATAAACAAAAATCAATAAACGAATTTAAATCTCTGATTAAAAGGACTAAAGAACTTAAATTTAAAGAGAATAATGAGCTTGATAGGATAAGAAAGAAAATGGAAATGTTAATAAGGAAAGAATTCGGGAATGAGTCTCACTACATTAACAAGTTAAATGCTATATATTTTTCTTCTCCTGTGGTAGCAATAACTAACGAAGAATTTGCGAGTGATTTAGATTCGATGATAAGATCCTCTCAAGAATCAAATAGTCTTAGTTTTTGGGAAGATGGTAAGGCAAAATTAAGTAATTTATTGGAGACGATAATTGAGGATTTGGAATTCTAAAATACTAGAAGCTCGAGAACGCATTGAAGAGTTTTAGGAGGTAAAAGTGAGTAATTTTGAAAAGCTATTACCATTAATTTATGCTATTAGTGGGACAATAGTTGGCGGTTTAATCGGTTTTTTGACTAGCTGGGGAATGGAAAAAAGAAAGAGAATATATTTAGCAAATGACTTTAGGGAAGGTATTATATCAGAGATTAAGGAAGCATTGGTTAGGCTTGTCTCATTTCATTATTTAACTAATGTTGAACAAAAAACAATTGATGAGGAAAAAATGAATTGGGAACTATCAATGCTTTCAGAACTTGAAAGTGTAGGGGCTAAGAAACTAAGGGAAGAAATCAAAGTAGCAATCGACAGATTTCGAGAGGGAAAATTGGATCAAGTAATAGGAATAGCCACAGACCCTTTGGTCAAAATCAGTTCTTCAATATTAAATGAGAAAATTTCAAGCTTCTCGATGTTAGAACCAGAATTTCGAGCTGTAATCCTTAGAGTGCGAAGCAATATTAGCACAATCAATTATGTTGTCGAGAAGTATCACTTATATAGCGAAAAAAATCTTGATATTGAAGATCTTGGGACATCTATAACCCAATATCCACTTATAGAAATACATATAAAAGCAGTATTGTATAGTATTGGAACGCTTTCTCTAGAAACAGCCCTGCTAATTAAAGAGTGTATTTCTACGAGGAAATAAATAATTCTGTCTCTTAACTTCTATAAATTTGCCAAATTGCCGTATCGATTTCCTTGCAGGTAAAACCAAATTCTTCTGACAACTTTTTTATTTTTTTAAGATAATCGAGATAATTCTTAATTGTATAATTTGATTTTCTTTCCCCAAATAACTGTTCCCAATTTCTATAATCTATTACCGCGTATTTATCCGGGAAACAAAGTGAAAGTATTGCAGAAGCAACAGGGATTCCAACACCTTTCAATAAAGTCAACGTATTTATTCTTAATTCCGTTTCAAAATCCTTATCTTCATGGGTTATTTCAAAGGCTGTTTTTGTAATTAGTTCTATTAATTCTCCTGTATTTTTCTTTCTCATTTCTTTTCGTATTCTATATATGAATCTTACGGGTATTTCAAAAATCAAGCCTTGATCTCTTGTAACTATTCTAGAGTCGCTTTTAAATCTTTGTTACTTCTTCGTAAAGGGCAGGCATCCTGTTTTGCCTTAATCTAAATTTAGTTCCATGGTTATGTCCTGTTCGTGCGTCAAAATCCACTAAAATATAATTATTTTCAAGAGCTTTAAGGAATTTCTTTATGCTAAATTTTTGCAAAATCAAAATATCACTGTACCGAAAATATTCTACACCTTTTATTCTTTTCACCTCAGCTTGGACGTAGAAACAATTAACTAATTTAGTCCCAGCCTTGTGGCATAAATCGTCAAAACCCCAATAAGGTTGAGGATTTAGTTCCTTAAACCCTATTCTTTTCTTTACTGTTTTTAGCCAATCGGCATGCTTACTAGACACTGATTGGGCATCAAATGAGATCAATACTTTCTTTTGTTTATTATCTACAACAACCTTAAATCCTCTATCGCTTCTTGTTTTACCTCCTATGGTTTGCCTAAAACTCATTTCGTTTTTTTTGTATTTGCTTCCTGCTTCTTTATGTGGCCAACCATAGTTCAAAAGGAAAACTTGAGGTACAAATTTCAAAGCTCGAGGAGATGGTTCCATATGAAATAGGGTAGTCAATGAAGAAGTGTTTATTCTTTGACATTTTAATTCCCACTCTGAAGCATTAGGAAGAGGTAGGTTGTTTTCGTCAATCCCTAAAAGATCTTCTAATGTATTACCAATACCTCCAACATTCCCAATTCTCCGGTTTTTGACCCATCCCATTTTTTCTATTTTTTTTATTTCTGCTATTAGTTGGTCTTTTGAATAGATTTTCAATTTATTAATTCCTTACTTTCTTGGTGGACGCCAAAAATCCAGAAGGTATTCAAACGTGGTTCCCATTGTAATGTAATTACTGGGCCAGCCAAAAATACCTATTCGATTAACAATGTTTGTTCTATCCCATATAATTGTATTTCTTAGTTCATAGCCCCTCTTCCTTAATTCATTAACCACTGAGATGTGTATAGTCATTCTTTTATTGTTCCACCACATATCAGGAACATTAATAACGCAGTGTCCTTTGATTTTCAACAAAGGGATTAATGACTCAAATATATCTCCCATAGCTTCTGTATATTTATCCAAATCATAAGTACCCAAGTCTCTTGCATCTTGAGAATATTGTTCAACTTTGTTAAGTTGCTCGTTATTTCTATTTTTCCTGGATTTATTCTTACGTTTTCTATTAAGTAGGTTAGAATAAGGAGGAGAAGTCCAAACTAGAGAAATGGACTCTTCTTTTAGATAATTATTGATGTTTCTAGCATCGTCTCTTATAGCCATTTGTTGAGCTTGATTAAAGAGATTATTTTCTTTGAGTCTATTTGTGCAGAGATCTATGTACTTTTTGTGAAGATCGAAACCAACAGCGTTTCGATTTAAATCTTGTGCGGCAACTAAGGTGGTCCCGCTTCCAACAAAAGGGTCGAGAACCAGCTCACCTTCATGTGTAAATAATTCAATTATTTTTTTCGACAATGAAATAGGGAAAGTAGCAGGATGAACACTTTTATCCCTAATATCCCTCTTTTCGTAGGTAAATTGCCAAACGCCTAGTTGTGATTTTAGCCAATTTTTTGCCGATAAACAATTAATATGATTAGGGTTGCAATCACAGGTTTTTTTATAACCTATTTTAAGAATTTCGCTTTTGTTTTCCTTCAATCTTTTATGCATAAAATCCCTTATATCCTTACTCCGAATATTAGCAAACACTCTCTAACTGTCAAGGTTAAACTGAAAAATAAAAAAAATCACATAGAGATATTTTTAATGTTAATTTTTAACAGGAGGTAAAAAAAGATTAGTTTAACCCCACCCCTTGACACTTTTCAAAGAAGACCTGAGCCCTCTATCTAAATACATTGAGAGGTTAATTTGCAAAAATAGAAAATTGAATTGAAAAATGAAAAATCAAAACGAATAACCTCAATTTTACTGTTTTATAAATTACCTATTAACTGTAATGCAAAACCTATTAGCAAAAGAATAATTCCAATAACTCCTAATAACGATTCTATTTTAAAGGTATTTTGTATCTTAGAAAACAATTTGATTGTTACTGAAACGAAACCGATTAAAGGAAAAAGCAATATGCTTATGCTGATCCAAACGATATAACTAAACGTATATATTAGATTTTCGGGGAATTTGTTTCTATCTTTAGAGATATAAAAGTCTCTCCTCTCGTAATATTCTTCTCCTTTTTTAAGTATGTTTTCAATTTCTTTATCACGATCTTTTCTTCCTTTTGTATTTATTTCTTCCAAATTGCAGATTTTTAATTTTTTTATAAACCCAGTTATGAAGACTACATAAAATAGCCAACCGATAAAATCGTATGCAATAAAGTGAGGAAGATTCAGTATTTTTTGCTCAAACTTCTTTGCCTGGTTGGCCCCTATTATATGATACGCCAAGAATAGAGAACCTATAAGGTTAAATATTAAGCCAGTAATAATCATTATTTATCCTTTTGTTTTTCGCTAATTAACTCTATCAAAATTAAGTTTATATTTAATAGGATCAAGACTAGCTTTAAATATTTTTACATGAGGCAATCTTCTTTTTATTAATTCTATAATTTCTGATCTGTGATAAGCTTTTATCTTATCACCAAGATAAATAGCGTTAATTTCCTCGGCAAGAAAAGAACGAAAATCGAATAGTTCACCATCTTCTGATTGTTTTTCGAGGAAGAATCTCCATTCCTTTTCATAACTCCAGTGTGTGCTTTTTGTATGAGTATATTTATAGTGAATCTTTTCATAATCTATTTTTCTACATCCAAATATATTGTCAAAGAAATCTTCGAAGGAACCTAAAGTAGGTTTTTCGTCGCTGTAAATTACTCTATTAGCAGCACAAAAAGCACTATCGACTTCGGGAACACACTTGAATTCTATAACGGCTCCTGTATGACCTTCAGAATAATGAGCCCACATCAATATATTGTTGTTGTTTTCGGCCAAACAAAGAGCTCTTACATCTTTTAAGAAATTTCGCCAATCCATGTTGAATTGTTTATACATTTTTCTTGCACCTTCTACCATTCCACTAAGATACGGAGCAATGTCTTTAAATCTTAATTCTTTATTATTTAAGTCTCTATTCTCATGAATTTGTTTGAACTTTTCATAATTAGGTAGCTGGGGATCAAATTTATATTTTTCGTCGGAAAAAATGATTTGATGGAATCTTTTAAACATTAATTCGGGAACTTCCTCAATCGAAAAATCATATCTGATTTCTAATAGCGAGTCAAATGGGTCATTAAAAAGTAAGGGTGAACTACATTTTACGGTTAAGGTATTTAAGGTTTTGAAAGCAACTTCCGCTGTAACATATTTACAAAAAACTTTATTGTTCATAATAAAATCTAATCCGGATATTTTCTCAAAATTTTGTTATTATCTAACTTATTCAATAATTCACTTCTAATTCTTTCCAGTACACCTGTAACTTCTACAGGATTAAAGCAGAACCTGATTACGTCAACTTTAAGATGCTCTTTTATGAGATCAACAAATGTTTCATCACGTATATTTTGCATTTCATTCTTATTGGAAAGTTCTTCAAGCTGTCTTACACCCAATCGAAAACGGTATGTATTGACAAATGCAAGGTCAGGATTAGATATTTTTAACATTCTATTGTATTGGTCCATGTGTTTCCCTGATATCTCTCGATACTCTGGAACAACATCTTTTTCTGTCATTCCTCCTTTCTTATCATAGCCGTTAATTTCCATTTGTATCCAGTGTTCTAATTCATTATCATTAATCAATCTTGCAAGTTTCAACGCGCGAGGCAAAACTTGACTAAGCGGTTTTTCTAATCCTTCATTCTGAATCCAATCGACTAATTCTTCTGCAGTTGAAAGTCTGGTTTTTTCATTTTTTTTCTTTGTGAGTCTTCGGACGATTTCGCTACCTACTGTTACTACACCACAAATAACAGTCCAAGGCTCATAATTTCCTCTTGGATCGCGTATCCAAAGAATAGCAAGAATCACTGTTATTATAAGAGCAACAATTTCCACAATAATAATCATAGAAAACCTACTTTGATATAAGGCTAAAGCCTTCTTTTTCAAACTTCAATAAACCTTCCTAGTTATAGTTGAATAATTAAATTCTTGTAGGGTTAAATAGGAACATATAATCATAGTATAGTTAAGATTAAGTAAGAATTGCAGGAAGTCAAGGGCGAAAATGCTGTGCATCAATGAATCAATTGGTTTGAAAGATTTAAAGGTGGAACTCAATACCTCAATGAACTTTATGCTCTCTCTTCAAAATGACTAACATTAATGAAATAAAGGTTCAATTATATTCTGGTTTATTTTTAGCCAATCAGAGATGTTTTTAGTAAACTCTATAAAGGGCATATTATTAATATCGATACTTCTATCTGAGCAAGTTGTTTTAAAATTCTTCTTAAATTTCTTATATCTTGAAAAAATTTTATTGGCATCAGGTACAGTTCTCCTCTTTGAGGCTGTAGATAACCAGTTTCTTACCTCGAAGATAACTTCTTGTGTAGAATTGTTATGACTTTTGATATCTATTCCAGCCAAATCTGAAATGAATTTTTGATATCTATATTTTTCCTTTTCCAATATTACACAAGCTTTGGAACGAATTTGCCCACTGCCAAAAACTTTTGCTCCGTGGAATAAGCCTAATTCAAAAGGCATATTGAAACGAGGTAATTTCGTGTTTCTATCATGCTCTACTCGTGATATGTCATGTATCCCGTATTTGCATTTCCTAATGAGAGTAACTATCGATTTCAATCTTGTTTCTGTCGCATTGGAAAATTCTTGAGAACATCTTGGTATAAAACCACAATCCAGAACCGTAAAAATAATCGCACGAAACATCGTCAGATATTCATCGTCAAACGGACAATTTATAAAAACCTGATTACTATAATTACTCATTTCTATGCTCTTCAATGATCTGTTTTAATTGATCTGCCCGTAATAAAGTCTCATTTAAAAATTTTGAATTTTCAATATAGGCATTTATATTCTTAAGAATTTCTTTTTTTGAAGATTTGTTTAATTCCGCCAATTTTTCAATATCTTCTACTGTTTTTTCTGAAGGTTTGGGTAAATCTTTGATGTTCTTTAAATGTTTAAGGAATACCTTTGAAAACCGTGCTGCTTCTGCTATTTCTTCAATCGCTGCTTTTGTTGCTTCCTCCGAAGGTTCATATAATTTTTTGATTTCGTCTAAATATTTAAGGAATGTCTTTGAAGGACGTGTTTCTTCCGCTATTTCTTCAATTGCTTTTGTTGCTTTCTCCGAAGGTTTAGGTAATTTTTTGATTTCGTCTAAATATTTAAGGAATGTCTTTGAAGACCGTGCTGCCTCTACTATTTCTTCAATTGCTTTTGTTGCTTTCTCCGAAGGTTTAGGTAATTTTTCGATTTCGTCTATATATTTAAGGAATGTCTTTGAAGGACGTGTTTCTTCCGCTATTTCTTCAATTGCTTTTGTTGCTTTCTCTAATGACCTTGATTTTTTTTTAAATTCTTTAAAAGCTGATAAAATAGCTTCTTTAAGTATTATACTATCTTCTTGAAAGTGAACATTGGGATGATATTTTACTTTTCTTTTTTCAGATTCCATATGTTTTCCTTTTTTTATTCATAGTATTGATTTATATATATCTTTAAATATACCTAAAAGCATTTTTTAAGGTCACGTCCTAACACTTTAAATTCCACTCCAAAAACAACAAATTTCTTTTTTCTAAACAAGTTGATTTTCTTCCGATATTCATAATATTTAAAATTTAATATTCGCATCCGATATGTCAAGTATGAAATACAAATTATGACAAAAATAACTGATAAAACCCCTTGACTATAGTAGGCGTTTTCTTTATTCTTATAATACAAATTGGTTCTTGATTTTAGTAAGAGGATGATAAAATACTAGAAATATATTGAGATATAAAAAATATAGGAGGTTTGCGTACTTTACAAATACTCTTTGCGAAAGGAATCTGGTATAATCGCGCCTAGAAGTATTGAAGGAGTTATACTTGATTTTCGAGCAGGATCAGAAATAATAAAAGAAGGGGCATTCTTAACTACTAATAAAATAGAACATTCTAAGATGGCTCAACAGTTTTTATCGTTGACATATTCTCCGAGATTCAGATACAATTGCATTTTTAAGGGGAAAGGAATTAATCCAGATGATAAAAATGATTGTTACAAGCTTATTACGACTTTTAAAGATTATAATCGCATATGGCCTGCTTTTGGTAAAATGGGTGGGGCAAGGGAATATATATTAACCGAAGGAACACTTGATTATGATAAATCTTCTGAATATAAATTTAAATTTGGTGGAACAACCGATTTCTTCAAGCAAGACAATCCTCAGGCATATCCTTTATCATCTGGAATGTTTCTAAGATTTGTTTACGAATCTTTTAAAGATATTAAAGAAGAATTTGAAAAAATAGTTAAAACTCTGAGAGCAAAAATAACAGATTCCGAACTAATATTATCATGGAAAGGCCCCAAAACTAGAAAGTTTTACAGTATTTCTTGTGCTTATAGAGAATTTAATCAGTACTTTTATAAACTGTTCTTTGTAAAATTCTGGGGAGTTGTTTGGGAAGATAATGAAAAAATCGGTATTAGACATTTATCCAAACCAGTAACAGATTCAGCGGTATTTTCTAAAGGTGATTTGGAAAACACGGATAGGCTCTCTCAAATAATAGGAGGATTAGTTAACTATCTTAGTAAAACGGCTAAGATAAAGGTGGATTCTTCTTTATTATATGATAAGATCATCTTACCTGATTGATGTATTTGAGATCAATCTTCTTAAAAAAGTATTAAAGGATGAGATTGAATTATTTTTTGCTTCATCTTTAAAACTAACATTGAAAAATCTGTGGGTGAGATTTCCTGGTATTTTTCTTTTCTTTTTACTCTTTGCTGTCTACAGATAGAAAAATCCGATAAGCTTTGTCATGTACCAATTCATTGTTTTGGATTTTTTCTATTACTTTTTTACATGCTTGATTGAAATCCTTGTATAACGTATCTATGTTTAGAACTAACTTTCCTTCTTTATTGGTTTTTAAATGTTCCGTTTCCTCTCTGATCATCTCTTCATCATGGGTCAAACCGATTTCTCCAGTTGGTCTTAGCTGATGAGCAAATCCACATCTTAAATGTTTATATAAATCAAATTCTGTTGCGTCAACATTTTTTTCTGCACAATGCTTTAAATATTCGGGATTACCCATAAGCTCTAATCCAAGACGGAATCTTTTTCTTGATATACACTTAGTATCAAAATCATATTTTGGATCGTCTTCAATAATTGCACCAAGCAGTTCTATCCCTTGTGAGATTAACGCAAAAGACAAATAATGGTAATTACTTTCGACTATTTTTCCAATTTGGTTTACAAATATTGTTTCAATGAAATTGTCAGGTTTAAAATATCGTTTTTTCATGATTTAGGAATTTGTATAATCATTCAAGGCAGTTCATCAGAATATAAGTAATTAACATCAGAGATGCTATTTGACGGGATGATATTAAAATACCTTTGCTTTTTAATGTTTTCATTGTCTTGCTAATAATTCAAAAATCAAGTTTTGATACCTTGTTATTTTATTCGTTTCTTTTAAGTCGGGCAATAAAAATTTTGGCATTATCAATGGCTTCCTCATAAGAAATATCTCCTGAAGCTTTTCTAACAAAGTCTTCGAAAGCAATAATCGCTTTATTTGTATCTCCAATATTTGCATATGCTATACCCCGAAAAAAATATAAAGTATACCAAGTGGGTGTTTTTTTTATTTGAGGTTCAATCAGTTTAAGCATTTCAGTATAATTCTTTCCCTTATCTAGTTCAATAAACTTTTGGAAAAGACCAAGCTCTTCTCCTAAGGTTGTTTTAGATCTACCCCCACTTTTAATTCTTTTAACACCATTGTAATCGAAGCTGCTTTCTATACCACGCTTTGCTTTGTCAATTTCCAATTTTAAGTTTTCATTTTCTTTTTGATATTTATCTATTTTAATTGATAATTCTTCGTTTTGAGCGAGAAGCTTATTTTTTCCATTGATCAATTCTTCTATTTTAGCGGAATCAATCCACGCAAAATATGTAGCCGCTATACTACCAATAATCCAGAAGATGATAATTATACGAGTGATAGTATGATATTTTTTTGTCCTTTTATCGTGAAACTTCCAATCACGAACCAATACGATTATAGGTAGCATTATCAGTAATAAAAAGGTAATTAAATTTAAAATATTCATTTATAACCTTATCTAAGCACCTTTCTTGCGAATGAAATTGTAAAGTATGCCATAAGAAATAATCCAAGGAACCCCTCGATACTTGACCATAATCTGAGGCTTCCCTGAGGGAATATATCTCCATAACCAATCGTAAGAAATGTAATTGCGCTGTGATACATTGAAAGTCCAAGTCTATTTAATAGATTCAAAGAATCCGCTTTGGAGTTTTCCATGCCGATCAAATAAAATTTCCAGAAGTATATTAAAGTCCATATTAACCAAACAGCACTTATGCTTATAGCTACACTCCGAGGACTGGTGCCATATTTTCCCATCTTTTCAAAGAATAACCATTTGAAACCATAAGTAAACGTCTTTTTAATTTTATCCCAAAGAGAATCGTCTTTTTCAGATTCTCTCTCAGCTCTTATTTCGTGATGTTTAAGCCACACGTATGCCTTATCCTCATCATCATACTGGCCAAGACTTCGGAAATTTTCCTTTAACAAACAAACTGATCCCTCTTTTCTGTATGAGTCGTTTCCTTCTCCTGAATATTAATTGCATCTTTCTTTTGTTTTAATCCTTTTTCTATACGTAATTCTTTTGAGCTTATAAATATCTTTCCTGTTAATTGTGTATTAATCAATTTTAATCTATCTATTTTTACTACTGTTAAATTAATTGTCCCGTGTATTAACGAGCCAGAAAAATTAATTATATTTGCTTTTATACCCCTCATGTCCCAATCCCCTTGAACCTTCAAAGAAGTAAAGTCAATAATCCCGTCCCCGAAGTTTGTGCCTACGAAGTCGACATTCCACTTCCCAAAGTTCGCATTCATGAAAGAAACATTCCCTTTCCCGAAGGTTGCATCCCAGAAGAAAACATCCCCTTTTCCGAAGTTTGCGTTCTCGAAGGAAACATCCCCTTTTCCGAAGTTTGCGTCCTCGAAGGAAATATCCCCCTTTCCAAAGTTTGAACCCCAGAAGAAAACGTCCCCTTCCCCGAAGGTCACGTCTTTAAATTCTACATCTCCATCCCCAAAGGTTGCATGCGCGAAGTTAACAATCCCCTTCCCAAAATTTGCACCCACGAAGCTAACATATCCCTTCCCAAAGTTTGCATGCTCGAAGGAAGCATCCTCTTCGCCGAAGAACGCATAAGAGAAATCAACTCCACCTTCAAAGAAAGAACCTTCTGCATTGAATTTCTTAAGAGCGACAAGTTTCTCGGATTCAATATTATATTTTTTTCTATATTCAGAAAGAGAAAAATCTTCTATATATTGTCCACTTATATCTATTGGTTTCCCTTTCTTTATCTTTTTATAAACATTTGATGCTTTGATAACTTTAAATGTCTTGCTTTTTACCAAAGTCTTATTATCTAAATCCCATAATTCGTTATCATCTTGCATTTTTATCGTAACCTTAGTCTTATCTTTATTAAATTTCTTTTTATATTCCATGTAAAATTATTTCCTTATCTACTAACATCTGAAAAATCTAAATCAATCTCCTCGCAGATCTCCATGAGAGAATAAATCTTATCTTCTAATGCATCAATTACTGTATTTATTAAATTAATATCTTCATTTTTTTTGCCTTCTAAATTGTCTTTAATGAATCTTACAATACTCTTGACTTCTTCATATTCAATCTTTATAAATGGAACTGCTTCGATGGATTCATATCTGTTTTCAATCTCCTGTTTAAACTTTTTCACTTTTTTTTCTATGCTTTTTAAAGCACTTTTTGCAATTTCAACATCAGCTGCTTCGGAATTTTCGTAAAAGGCATCATATAATTTGCTTATTTGGTAATTAGTCATTCCTGAAAAAATATCACTCGTTTTACTGTCCTTAAATTTACCCTTGTGTTTCTTCCTTTCCTCGAAAAGTTTGTTTCTCAAATTGTCTAAAATTTTCTTTATTAATTTCCTCTGAATTCCAATAACTTCTTTAATATCTATTTCTCTAAGTTTATCCTCTTTAAGTTTACCCTCTTTTTCAAAATACACAGAATAAACCTTATATTCTGTTTTATTGAGATAATCAGGTGTTAAATAATGTACTGAATTATTTCCTCTATCAGTTGGATGTCCTACTAAATCATTTCTTTTCTCTCTTATGTCATAAATGGCTGGATAATCCTTTTTATAATCAATTTTCGACCCCAAGAGTACTTCATGTATATTGTTTATTGCTTTTTGCTGAACAAATAAACTTTGTAATAACCCATAAGAAAAAAGAAATTTTCCTCCATGTGTCATTGGAAATTCTGAGTCCAAGTAAAACTGAACGGCTAACTCTGTATAGTCAATAACATCGAGTGAACAACATAATTTCTGCCAATTTCCTTTATCTTTGGTTAGAAGGTATTGTATTCTTGGTTTAGTTATAATATTTCTGATTTTCTTCAATTCATCGTGTAAACTGTTTTTCTTTTTTTTCATATTTAAAATCCCCTTCAAAAAACAAATTTAGAACTCAAACACCTTATATTTAGAGATGGCAAGACTTCTTTCCCAAACTCCAATAAACCTTCTCCATACATAGCCAAACAGTCAAATCGTCGAATGGGTAAATAGGAACATATAATCATAGTGTAAAATTAAAAGATTGATTGGATAAGTCAAGAGACTGATATTTGAAATCAATCTTTTGGTCTCTTGATAATCTTCAGTTTTATTAATCAAATTTTGAATCTGTTCTCTATTTTTGAATTTTATCATTTTTATTAAAGAAGACCTGATTCTTTACTTCTAATCTGCGCAATATTTTTGTTGCTTCTGATTTCAATTCTGGGGTGCCAATATCCAGTGTATAGAGGGGTCAGGTCTTGCTTTTTGAATTTTCAATAAACTTTCTCTACAATCAAATTTTGAATCTGTTCTCTATTTTTGAATTTTATCATTTATATAAAAAGGATTTTTAATTCTAAGCGTACCCTCAAAAGTTTCTTTATCTGAGTATATAAAATATGGAATATAGTACGCATCTGTTTTCGGTGATATATTCCATAATAACCATGTATAATGTAATTTAAAAGGTCTGCCATAAGATATTGATTCATAATGCTTGTGGACCTCTAAGGTTATCCAATTCCTAGTATTGCTTGGAAAACGAACAGTGTCAATTTTTACAGAATCGGGAAGTTTTGGAAAGAAGAAAGTGTCACATTTTGTGTAATCAGGAGATTTTGGTGAAGATAAAGACGTAGTATCAATAGGTCTATCGCTGTACAAAGAACTAATATCATCCTCTGTTTGACTTGTGACTCGAATACTTAGCGAAGAATAAGTATCGAGATTAAGGCTGTGACCTATTTCAATATTTTTAGCGTCATCATTACCCGAATTAACTAAATCGCAACGGAATATCATTGCATTATTGTTAATCTTATTATAAATAGTATCGACAGGTTCGGGTTCTCGTACCTCTAAGGATAATTTAGGTTTTCTTGACATTTCGTTAAGCTGACGGCTTGTAATGATTACAGCTCTTGCATTAAGAATAAGAGCGATGAAGACTATCCCTAAAGTGATATATTCTATTGTAAATTTTATTTTGGATGATTTTTGCCCCGCTTTTGCTATTTCATTTATATCTTTGCGTATTGATTTTAATGTTTTAGCGATTTCTTTCTGAGGATCTTCACGTCCTTTTTTCATTTTAGCAAACCTTCCTCACATAGAAAACCTATAAAGACAATAGCTTCTGTTGAGTAATTAAATTGTTGAATGGTGAAATAGGAACATATAATCATAGTGTAGGAAGTTAAGTTGAATATGGAATTAGTCAAGTGTTAGGTCAACTTAACTGACGGATGACCGAGGACGGATGACCGAAAAAACAAAAAAAGTACAGGAAATTAGTAAATTGGTAAAGAAAACAATAGTTGGTTCGTTGGATGGTTAGAATAAAAAAAAATAAGGCAAGGCTTTTTACCGGATACCAGATTTCAGGAATACAAATCCTTCGGATTAGGTAAATTGTTAAATCGGGAAATGATTAAATAGAAAAAAAATACTATAGATCTTGTTAATCCTATCCAATCTGTTAGCTAAAGATTTATAACAATTCTGCGAATTTTAATTCTTTTATCTTCTGATAAAGTTTTTGATCGGCTGTAACAAAGTTATAACCGGTTTCTTTTGCTAAAGCTACATAAATGGTATCGTACATAGAAATTTCTCTTTCAAAAGAAATTATAGCGCTTTCTTTGAACAAATTTTCTGTTGGTACAATTATTTCCATATCCAGATCAATAATAGCGTTTATGGCTTCGCTAACTGCTTCAGGGAGTACCCTTTTTTATACCGGAGGGCATTTGCAAGTTCATAAAGAATTAAATCGGGAACAATCGCGATTAATTCTCCGTTGATTATTTCACTCTTAAGTTTTACAGCTTTATTAGAATCTTGTTCTTTAAGAAACCATTTCAGTACAATACTGGCATCAAGAATTTTTAACGACTTTCGCGCCACTTCCGGATAACCTCTACGCTGTCATAACCATCTTCCACATCGCCATACTTTTCCCTGAGGGTGTCAATTCTCTTGGATGCGATATCTATGGAATCTTTATCCTTAAGGCGTGCCCCGAGAAGTAAACCGAGCCTCTTCTTTATCAAGTTAACTGTTTCGTATGCTAAAGTACTTTTTTCTGACATAAAATCACCTAATTAATTGTATTATAGAAATATAAGTTTGTCAAGTGTATAACGTTTTCTCAAGAGAATAGCGGGACCAGGGCTTGTTTTTTGAATTTCAATAAACCTTCTTCATATAGATAACACGGTTCAGGATTCTATTTCTCTTTTTCTTTAATTCCCTCATATAATTTATTAATTGCTTCTTTTAGTCCTTTCGGTATTGGAAATACATCTTCTGGCAGATAGATTTTCATTTTCTCCAGAACCACTTTTGCTTTCTTGTATTTTTCTTCTTCAAAATAGTAATTAGCCAACCGATAAGTACATATATGATAATGAAGAGGCATGTTAGAAGCAAATGGTATGTAGTGTTCTTTTATATCACTAAAATACTCAAAGGATTCCGTATTAAGAAGAATCTTTTCAGCTTTCTTGAAATCAATTGATAGATGATGTTCTTTAACATTTACCGGAAGCAGTTTATAAATTATGCCCTGAAGTTGTAAATAATCTTGCAGCCCTACATAATAGTTTTGAGGTATCCCCATCGTGAAGTAAACAGGTCTTTCCCATTGATTGTTTCTAATTATATCAAGAATGAGAGCCTTTCCTCCAGATATATACGAAATTGAATCTCTTACTATGTCAGGTTCTGTTTTCGCTATTACTACACTATCTTTAGGACTAATATTATACTTTTTAATCATTTCATCACTAATTTGTATTCTAATTATAGACGAATCAAATACGCAGGGTTCCATTGCATTTATTTTTTCGTCACTCCAGGAAATTGGTACACTACCAAACGGCTTTCCAATCTTATATTTCAACATTAACCAGGGAAGCGGTGTCAGACCACATGTTATAACTGTAACATCCTTCCTGTAGTCTTCAGCAAACTGCAAATACCAAATAGGCCATGTAGGAGGCCCGCCATATGTAAATAATATTGCGTTTGAATCACAAGAATTAAGTACATTGTCAGCAAACTCAAGCATCCATTCAGTATATCCTCCTTTCTTATATCCCATTTGAAATTCTTTAACTCCCTTCTCTAAATCTCCTTTTCTAACAGCATTCAAGAAACGATCACCATGCTCAGATCCAATAAAGAAATAAGCATCTCCATAATCAGGATCCAGTTCTACAGCTTTATTAAGATATTCAAGTACTTTATCAGACTGTTCTTCATTAAAAGTTGGAAGCGGCATCGAGTAAACATAATGAGTATACTGTCCGAGAAGGTAGTGAATTTCTGCATCATCCGGATTCTTATCCACTGCTTTCTCAAGAAGAGAAATTGCTTTTTTTCTGTCTCCACTTTCAAAAAGCTCTCTCGCCTCCTGCTTTAAGGATACTTCATCCGCATTCAGTAAAAATGTAAAAATAAGTGATACTGTCAAAAAAAGACTAATGAAAATTCTCCTCTTCTTATAATTCACCATTCCCTCCTTTAATTAAAAGTTTATAAAAGGCACTGGGGGTCAAATCTAGATATTTCCGAATTCCTCTCCGAAAATATATAACCTTTTTCACATAGATAACTTAGTATTTTATTAATGGTATACATAGTATAAAGGTTAAGAAGATTATCATAATAGTCAAGTGAGGCAGTGCGGAGCACTGCGGGTTATTAGTCACCAGTCATGTGTCAAAAATTACCCCTTGACAAATTCCTTTGGGAGTTTTAAATTAAGACTACTATTGGCGACTCTAATAAGAAATTTGAAATAAATATAATAAAAAATTCATCCCCAGAGGTAATATATCCTCTGGCCTCCTCGGGGTCACGATCCCGAGGATTTCTTTTTTATGCCCAAAGAACATAAACTGGCATTTTTAATTGATGGTTTTAATGTTTACCACTCTATTATAGAGCTTAAACGAAGAATTAAAATTAACGCTAAATGGTTAGATCTTTATAGATTGTGCAACTCTTATTGCCATTTATTTGGGAAAACCGCCAGACTAAAATCTGTATATTACTTTTCAGCAATAGCTTTACATCTTCAGAATGAAAATCCAGGTAGAATAAAACGTCATCGAATATATATAAAATGCCTTAAAGGCTCGGGAGTAAAAATTGAGCTTGCAAGGTTCAAGAAGAAACATGTCTATTGTAAAAAATGTTCAAAAAAGTTTACAGCTTACGAAGCATATCAAAGGGGTTAGATCTTAAAATGTGAAATGAGATTGTGTTGTGAGGATCAAGCGAGTGGGTTGTTCTCTAAATCAAGGTATTTTTTAAATAATTCTCTTGCTCTATTATGCCCTTCATCTGTAAGGTAGACAGATTTAGCCTTTTTCGATTGCGATATTAAGCTTTTACCCTCCAGAGCATTTAAAACTTCAAACCCGTAGCCTTTCCATGAGCGAATAAACTTAGAACCTTTCAATGTATCTTCTTCCCAACCTGTCAAATAAAGTAAGAGAAGCGTAAGTTCTTCAATACTTTTTTCTAATAAATCTTTTTCTTTTTCGTCCATATTTTAACTTTATAAAAAATTAAATTAGTATCAATATTCTAAAAAGTTAAGGTAAAATATATGCTTTATTAATCTGTCTTACTTATATTTTTTTCTATTTCTTCTATAAATTCTTCAGCCTGATTTAGCCATCTTTCCACATCCTTTCTTTCAAATTCAGAGCATTCTTCATAATCGCTCTTTTGTCTAAATTCAAACATTCTGTTGTAAAACTTACCCAATTCTTTGCTTATAAAACCGGGTTTTACAAACTCTTTATTGAATATTGAAAGGACACCGCTATGTTTGGAAGAAGTTAAATCTTTTGTTAGAAGAAGCGCGTTTACTTCGTAAAAAATGGAATAATAGATACGATTTACTGTAGAAAATAGACTTCCTTTATCGAAAAGTATTTTAGCGTCTTTCAGCGTTTCCTTAGCTCTAACTCTTCTATAGTTGATTAATTCTTTTTTTATATCTTTACTCCTTCTTTTTTTATTTCTACAATTAAAGGAGATTGTATGTTAGAAAGCCTATTCCATTGTTTTTTAGTATAAACAATAATTCCGAAA
>Ga0307431_1000098_pt1 | contig 71067 bp, 62 predicted proteins | sample SalMarWE160170MG_FD_202155 | JGI IMG/M metagenome (GOLD analysis project Ga0307431, IMG submission 202155) | Salt marsh sediment microbial communities from the Plum Island Ecosystem LTER, Massachusetts, United States - WE1603-170 | ecosystem: Environmental > Aquatic > Marine > Intertidal zone >...
CTACATCTACTACGGCGGAGCAAGTATGGATAATACAGCTGATGTTACTTTCACCGGCGGAGCAGATGATGATGAGCTTGGTGGCAGCGTAGCTTCAGCCGGAGATGTCAATGGCGATGGCTACAACGATGTTATTGTCGGAGCCCGGGGGGGCGGAGGAGATTATATAGGTCAGGCCTACATCTATTACGGCGGAGCAAGTATGGATAATACAGCTGACGTTACTTTCACTGGCGGGGCAATTTTTGACTCGTTAGGCGAAAATGTAGCTTCAGATGGAGATGTCAACGGTGACGGCTACAATGATGTTATTGTCGGAGCCTATGGCGTTGACGGTGGAGGAACTAACAAAGGTCAGGCTTATATTTACTACGGCGGAGCAAGTATGGATAATACAGCTGACGTTACTTTCACTGGCTTAGCAGATAGTGACAATTTAGGCACCAGCGTAGCTTCAGCTGGAGATGTCAATGGCGATGGCTACAATGATGTTATCGTCGGAGCTACTGGAGCTGACGGTGGAGGAAGTATGAGGGGCCAGGCCTACATCTACCAGGGTTCAGGCAACCGATGGCAAAGTCTCTTTGCCCAGAATATTAATCTTCAAAGAGGATTAGGAATAGCTGATTTATTTTTAGACCGTTATCATCTCTCAATTACCAACAATCCTTGGGGGATTACTACCCCAAACTGGGAAATTGACCAAGAAGGAGTTGCTTCTTTACAAAACTTAGTTGTTTCTGGCAACGTCGGCATCGGGACGGCGAGTCCAACCGAAAAACTTACTCTTGGGGCTGATGGCAATGTTCTTTTAGAAGCAGGTTATCTTACCACTCCCTTTGGTGGTTTTGGCAGATATGAAAACTATCTAACTCGTTCAGAAGAATTTGACCACTCAGACTGGACAAAGACTGGCGGAGTAACTGTTCCGGTTACTAACGCTACAGCTCCTGACGGCAACAGCACCGCAGACAAAATCTTAGACGATGGTGCTGGCGGAGGGACAGTGGAACAGGTAGAAACTAATGCTGATGATGGAGAAACCTGGACATTTTCAGTTTGGATTAAAGACATCGATACCACTGGAAATATCTCCATTGAACTTCTTGATGATGGAACCCCGGATAGTACCACTACCACCATTGATCCTCCTTCTAATTGGAAAAGATATTCAGTCACCCACACTGGTTCAGCTGGTGCCGCCCAAATGACAGCCATTATTAACCATACCCCTACTGCTTCTGATTCCTTTTATGCCTGGGGAGCCCAGCTTGAAGAGCAATCAACTCCTGGAGTCTATGCCAAGACAGTGGGAGCTGAAATAGGAGCAACAATTAGAGGAGCAGTGGGAACACCAGCTGGCCCTACCTTAATTGTAGCTGCCTCTGATTCCAAAAATGTAGGCAGGGCTGATTATGTCTGTGACGGCACCAATGACAATGTGGAAATACAGGCAGCCCTTGACGCTCTGCCGGCAACCGGTGGAGAGGTCAAGCTCCTTGAGGGCACCTACAATGTCCAAGTCCAAATCAACCTTGACTCTAACCAGACCCTCAGGGGATCTGGCAGGAATACTATCCTGACCACTGCCACTGCCGACCTCAATTTTCTCAGCGCTGTTGGCGGCGCTGGCACTGAGAAGGTGCATATAGTCATTGCTGATATGCAGATTGACGGAGGGGCAGGCAGTGTAAGTGACGTGGGCATTTACTTTAACTATGTGGACTACTCCTTGATTCAGAATGTGTATTCAAGAAGGCATTCAACTGGGGGAACTCGTACAGGCATCTTGTTGACGAGTTCTGATTTTAACACCGTTATGGCTAATACCTGCCAGGGGAATGGTTACCAAGGGATTGCGCTTCAGGGTAGTAGCAACAACATTGTTATGGGTAATACCTGTAATGGCAACTCAACTGGGGTTTACCTTGGCAACAACAGCAGCAACAACACCATTATTGGCAATACCTGTAATGGCAATGGACTTGGGGTTGGTCTTAACAACAGCAGCAACAACAGCATTAGTGGCAATATCTGTCAGGGAAATAGTAGCCAGGGCATTTACCTTGGCGTCAGCAGCAGCAACACCATTATTGGCAATACCTTTCAGGGAAATGGTCACGAGGGCATTTACCTTAGCAGCAGCAGCAACGACAACACCATCAGTGGCAATATCTTTCAGGAGAATTCACAGAGCACAGATAATACCTATGATAACATTTACCTTGTTGGAAGCGACTACAATCTTATCTCAGGCAATCTTTGCCGCCGTGCCAGTGTAGCTACCACGCTAGTTGGAGCACATGGCATAGGAGAAACTGACCTAACATTAGCCGATGCCGCTGGGTTCTGGGTTGGTGGAGGTATAACCATAGACCCAGGCGGTGCAAATGAAGAAACTCATACAATAGTAAATATTGTCGGTACTGTGGTCACAATTGATACAGGGCTTACTAATGCCCAAGGTGATGGTGAAGAGGTTATTGTGCCCAGGACAAAATATGGTATTAATGTATCGACTGCTAGCTGTGACCATAATATGATAGAAGGCAATAATCTCTATTCCAGTGGTCAAACTGGAGACTTGAATGATGCTGGGACTAATACTCATAAACGGGATAACCTTTCTAATGCTGGAGCTTGGCTGGCTGATGTCGATCTTTCCGAATACATTCCCTGTACAGAAGATGTTGAAGTTGGTGATTTGGTAGCTATTAGCAAAGATAAACCAAATCTTATTGAAGACCCGAAAGCGCCATTTTTGTTAGAAAAAACTACTGAACCTTATCAAGTGAATCTTTTGGGTGTAATTACCAATCCAATTAGCGACGATTTTATTCTCGGTGAGAAAAAAGCTGATTTTTATAAACCTTTAGCATTAGCTGGAAGAGTATTAGTTAAAGTTTCAAACGAAAACGGTTCAATTGAGCCTGGTGATGCTTTAACTTCTTCTTTGGTTCCGGGAGTGGCAATGAAAGCTACTGATCCAGGAATAATAATCGGTACGGCTCTTGAACCATTTGATGGCACAGTAATCCAATGCGAGATAGAAACTATTGAGGACGAAGAGACCGGAGAAGCTGAAGAAATTGAAACCTGCCAGACCGTTGAAAGCGAAGCAGGCGAGGTAATGACTTTTGTTAATGTTAGTTTTTCTTTGGGCTCGCTTACCGAAGATGGTTCATTATCAGAAGCTCCAGAAGGAGAGGAGGAACCCGAAGAGGAAGAAGCCGAGGAAGAAGAACCACTAACAATTTTAGACCAGTTTACTTTAGCAATAAAGAATAGTCTAAAGAAACTCGGATTATTGATTGAAAATGGTATTGTTGGAGTGAAGAAACTAATTGCCGAAGTGGCTCAACTTGATAAATTAGAGATGCGCGACCAAATCACTGGAGAAATTTATTGCACCTGGCTTGAAAATGGTGAGTGGGTGAAAGTAAAAGGGGAGTGTGAGGAGATTGACATTTTTGGAGAAGGCGATGAAGGCAGCGGTGAAGGAGGCTGTCAAGCTCAAACTTTCTATTACGATGGCGATGGTGATGGATTTGGGGATTATGGAAACTTTATCTCATCTTGCGAAGCTCCGGCTGGTTATATCTTAGATAACACTGATTGCGATGATAGTGACCCGAATGTCAACCCCAGCGCTGCTGAAGTTTGTGATGGAATTGATAACAATTGTGACGGTCAGATTGACGAAGGTTGCGCTGGCGAAGAGGAGGAAGAAGAGGAAGAAGAGGAAGAAGAGGAGTGTATTGTAGAAGAAGAAGTCTGCGACGGTATAGATAATGATTGCGATAATGAAATAGATGAAGGTGGTATTTGTGAAGTAGCGACACCACCAGTTGAGGATGTATGTGATATGACCCATTTGAATTTATGTGTGACTCAGGCTGAATGTGAAAATGCCGGGGGTTTCTGGTACAATGAAGCTTGTAATACTGAGCCAGAAACGCCTGCTTGCACTCCTGATTGGTCTTGTGCTGATTGGCAGCCATTGCCAGAGACTGTTGCCTGTGGCCAAACCTTCTCTCAAACTCGAACTTGCGCTGACTCAAATATTTGTGGCACTGATGAAGGAAAACCAATTGAAGAGCAGCAAGCAGTAGGAACCGATGCCACTGCTTGTGGTACTACTTCGTGCGATGCTAGTTTGAATTTAGCTGGCGAGTGTCAAAATACTTGTCTTGAAGGAGTTTGTCAAACCTGTACTCCTACTTGTGTCTGTGCTGAAGGTTTTTCAGATTGCGACAATGACTGGTCAAATGGTTGCGAAACCGCCAGCACCACCTGCCCATAAATCTTAAAACGAAAAATAGGGACGGGTCCAATTTTTGAGTAAACCATAAATATGGAAATTCGCATTTCTGATGTTTCTTTAGAAAAATTTATTAAAAGTTTACAAAAACCCACAATAGCTAAAGTTTTGCGTACTATTGATCTACTTGAGAAATTTGGTCAAAAATTAGAACCACCGCATACAAAGAAAATTTCAACCCATCTTTTTGAACTTAGGATTTCCGGAAAGCAAGAAGTCAGAATTTTTTATACTTTTCATAAATCGCAAATTTTTCTTTTACACAGTTTTGTTAAAAAATCACAAAAAATTCCCCAAAAGGAAATCAAAATCGCCCTCCAAAAATTAAAACTGCTTGACAGGGTATAACGTATATGTTATATAGAAAGTATATGAAAAAGAAAACTTATAGACAATTGAAGAAAGAATTATTAAAAGACAAGGAGATTAAATACGCCTATGAAAAACTTGGGCCCGAATTTGCTGTAATTGAAATGATTATCAAGAAAAGAATCGAAAGAGGTTTAAGTCAAAAAGAACTTGCCCGAAAAATTGGCACGAAACAATCGGCTATTTCCCGGCTCGAATCCGGAACTTATAACCCCAGCCTTTCTTTTTTACAGAAAGTAGGCGAAGCCTTGGATGCAAAATTAAAAATTGCCTTAAAGTAGATATTGTTGCAGAAATTTGATTTCTGCAATCTCTACAAAAAACCAATAGAGTAATAAACAACAGCCCTTTTCAAAGCTGTTTAAAGTGAAAGTTTAAACACTTAGTTTTATTTCTTTTTATTTTTTTCCGATTCTATAAATTTGTGTCTTTTTAAAAATTCATAATGGGAGCTCCGCATTTTTGGCACAACTCGGCTTTTGGGAAAAACCAAACTCCAGCAGTTATTGGTTCACCTTTAATCTTCTTTTTACATAAATCGCATTTTGTTATCTTCATATATTTTTCATTGTAGATTTTCCCAAAATGGTGTCAAGGAGTATAATAAAAATTGACGGGGTCAAACCCCGTCACGCTCATAAAAATGTTCACCTATATTTTTATTGCCGCCTTTGGAGGCGGTTTCATCAGGGGATTGGTCGGCTTTATTAAGCATCAGTTTTCGTACAAAGATGTGAAATTTAGGCCGGGTTATTTTGTAGGAACAATGATGGCTTCGGGAATTATTGGGCTGGTGGCAGTTTGGGCGATAAAAGGGGTGGGATTTACTTTTTCCGAGGCTTTTAGTCCGGCTTTGGCTTTTATCATCGGCTATGCCGGCGGAGACTTTATTGAAAACATTTATAAGATTATAATAAAAAAAGCAACAATATACACTGAATAAATGAGTAATATTTTAAATAAAATTATTAAAACATCATTCTATCTGCTTGTTTTTTTATTGCCACTTTTCTTTTTGCCTTTCAGCTTTGAAACTTTCGAGTTTAATAAACAGTATTTGCTGTTTTTTTTGGTTTCAATTGCCTTTTTGGCCTGGATTGCCAAGATGGTTTTGGGCGATAAGGAATTGAGGTTTAAAAGAACGCCTTTAGATGTTCCGGTTTTGGTGTTTTTATTTGTGGCTATTTTAAGTGCAGTTTTTTCAGTGGACAAAAGTTCAAGTTTGCTTGGATTTTACGGAAGATTCTCCGACGGATTGATTGGACTGTTAAGTTTTGGAGCAATGTTCTTTTTGATTACCAATAATGTTAAACCTGAAAATGGCTTGTTAAAAACATTCAAGTGGTCAGTATTTTTTGTGATTTTGTTTAGTTATCTTTCGATTTTTGGGATTTGGGCTCAATTTAATAATCTACTTGGTACGAAATTTCAATTACCTCAGATGATGACCCAGAGAACATTTAATCCGGCAACCGGGAGTATGGAAGGACTGGCAGTGTTTTTAGGTATCATTATAGTGTTTTTGGTGGGACTGATATTAAGTCAAAAGTCAAAAGCCAAAAGTCAAAAGTTTTTTGATTGGCTGTTATTAATTGCCAGTTTAGTACTAATAATGTTAGTTGATTTTACCCCGGCCTGGATTCTGCTTTTGGTGAGTTTGTTTTTACTTGTTGGGTTTGCTTTGGGGAAAAGAATATTCAGAGAAAAGGTAAACAGACTTTTACTGCCAATATTTTTAATTATTATAGCCGGAGTATTTCTCTTTGTAGATACTTCTAATCTTCAATCTTCAATACTCAATCTTCAATTACCCAAGGAACAAGTTTTAGACCAAGCTGAATCCTGGGGTATTGGATTTAAGGCAGCAACCGAAAATGTGAAATCAGGCTTCTTAGGTTCGGGAATTGGCACCTGGCACTATGATTTCTCAAAATTCAAACCAGCAGAATTTAGTCAAAATTCCCTTTGGCAGATAAGGTTTGATAGGTCAGGAAATTATATAACAGAGATTTTGGGGACTACAGGGTTTCTGGGGATACTTTCTTATCTTTTCTTGATTAGCTTTTTTCTAATGATGGGTTATTTCTTTTGCTTACAAAACCAGGTTTCACTTCCGCTATTAATGGCATTTCTGGCTTTATTGGTAGGGCAGTTTGTCTACTATCAAAACACAACTTTAGCTTTTATTTTTTGGCTAATTTTGGGACTCTCGGTGGCGAGTTGGCTCTCCACTAAAGCAGGAGGGGAAGCGGAAAAAACTGTTTCTCTCAAAGATTTTCCGGAATTATCTTTGATTTTCTCTACTTTGTTAATAGTTTTGGGTTTGGTGATTTTTGGAATGTATTTTTTTGCTGGCAAATTCTATTTAGCCGACATCAATTATAAAAATGCCGTTGGGACCAACAGAATTGAAAAATTAGAAAAAGCAGCAGTATTAAATCCTTATCAGTCGCAATATCGGTCAATTTTAGCCAGAGTTTATTTAAATGAAGCTCTAAATGAAGCGATGAAACCCATTGAAAAGCAGAATTCTGAAGCCTTGACTAAATATGTCAATAGAGCGATTAATTATTCCAAGGGGGGAGAAATTATTGATGAGAGAGGAAATATTATTAGAATTACTGGAGCAACCGAGCTCTCTCCTAATCGAGTCTTTAACTGGGAGATACGAGGAACAATTTATCGAGATATCCAGACGATAACCGCGGGAGCCACAGACTGGGGAATTAAAGCTTTTGAGAAAGCAATTGAGCTTGAACCAACTAACCCCGTTCTTTATACCGAACTCGGAAAATTATTAGTTATTGAAAAACCTGAACAAGCAAAAGAAAAATTTGCTAAGGCCTTAGAGTTGCAGCCCGATTATCTTGATACTCAGGTTCAGCAGGCTTTAATTGCTGAAAGCGAAGGCAAGCGAGATGAAGCAATCAAGAAAATGGAGGAGTTATCTTTAACTTATCCTTTTGAAGTTGAAATCTTTTTCCAGCTAGGCCGACTTTATTTTAACAATAACCAAATTGATGAAGCTATTCCCCAATTTAAGAAGGCGATTGATTTAGCTCCTTTTCATTCCAATGCCCTTTATTCTTTAGGAGTGGCTTACGAAGCCAAGGGCGAGAAAGATTTGGCGATTAAAGAGTTTGAGAAAGTTTTAGAATTAAATCCCGGAAATGCCGATGTCTTATCTAAATTAGAAGAACTGAGAGCTGAAGAAGAAAAAAAAGAAGAAGAATAGTCTTCTGGGTCTACTTGACAAATTTTTTAAAATAGACTAAAATTAAGTTTACTGAATTTTAATTTTTTAATTATTTTAAATAAGTATTTTTTAAATATTTGATTTCCTCTTTATATTAAAACTAAATAGCTCTATTGCCCTAAACAGAACAGAAATTAGGGTATTTTAATTTGTTTTAAGACATGGACTCTCTTAAAATTAAAAAATTTGGGGAAGCTAAAGTTTTTCTTCCTTTGCCTTATTTACTGGGTTTGCAAAAGGAAAGCTGGAAAACCTTCTGGGAAAGAGACTTAAAAGAGCTTTTTCAAGAAATTTCTCCAATCCGAGATTATACTGGGAAAGAGCTTGAGCTCTGGTTTTTGGATTATAAATTGGATGAGTCGAAATATAAAACTGATTTGGAGGCCAAACAAAATAATGATTCTTACGAGGCATCTTTAAGAGTTAAAACTAAGTTAGTCAATCTAAAAACCAAAGAGATTAAAGAGCAAGAAGTTTTTCTAACTGATTTCCCCTTAATGACTGAGAGGGGAACTTTTATTGTTAATGGGGTAGAGAGAGTGGTCATCTCTCAGTTAATTCGCTCCCCGGGAGCTTTTTTTACTGCCCAAACAACCGGAGGTAAAAATTATTTTGGAGCAAAAATTATCCCTAATCGAGGAGCTTGGTTAGAATTTGAAACCGACGCGTCAGGCTTTATTGGAGTAAAAATTGACCGAAGAAGAAAGATAGCAGCCAGTACTCTTTTACGGGCTTTTGGGGTTGATAAGGATTTGGCAATAAAAGAACTTTTTCAAGACCTGGATATTGACCCAGAAATTAAATATATCGGAGAAACTTTATCTAAAGACGCCACCCATAATCAAGCTGAAGCCTTAGTTGAGATTTACCAAAGATTGAGACCAGGCGATATGGCGACACCTGATACGGCTCGAGAGCTGGTTGAAAACATATTCTTTAATTTTGAAAGATATGATTTATCGCGGGTTGGGCGTTGGCGGATGGGTCAGCGATTACCAGAGTTAGCTAAAAAAGGGGAAATTACGGTAGTAGATAGGGTTTTGAAGCTAGAAGATGTAGTTGCGGTGATTAGGGAGATAATTCGGCTGAATAATGATCCCGAAGGAAAGCCGGATCAGATTGACCATTTGGGTAATAGAAGAGTGAGGACCCTAACAGAGCTTTTACAAAATAGATTAAGGGTGGGATTGATGAGGATGGAAAGAATAATTAAAGACAAGATGTCAACCTTAGATATTTATACCCTGACTCCGGTTCAGATTATTAATCCCCGGCCATTTATGGCGGTAGTTAAAGAATTTTTTACCACCTCTCAGATGTCCCAATTTATGGACAATGAAAATCCTTTAGCGGAATTAGAACATAAAAGAAGGTTATCAGCTACTGGACCAGGTGGTCTGACCAGAGAAAGAGCCGGATTTGAAGTCAGGGATGTTCAGCCTTCTCACTATGGTCGGATTTGCCCAATTCAAACTCCTGAAGGGCCTAATATCGGATTAGTTGGTCACTTAGCTTCTTTTGCCAGAATCAATCCCTATGGTTTTTTGGAAACCCCCTATTTTAAAGTAGAAAAAGGAAAGGTGACATCTGATATACATTACTTAAATGCCTATGAAGAGGAAAGGTATAATATTGCTTCGGGGGCGGTGCCAATTGATGAAAAAGGGAATATTATTCCTCAAAAAGTTGAAGCCAGGATTAAGGGTGAGCCAGGTGTGTCGGATAAGGATAAAATTGATTTTATAGACGTTTCTTCAGAACAATCTATTTCAATTGCCACTTCGTTAATCCCTTTTTTACAAAATGATGATGCCAACCGGGCTTTAATGGGCTCAAATATGCAGCGGCAATCAGTTCCCCTTTTAAAACCAGGGGCTCCTTTAGTGATGACTGGGGTAGAGGAAAGGGTGGCCAGAGATTCTGGCCAAGAGATAATAGCTGAAGAAGATGGCAAAGTGATAGAGGTTGATGCCAACCATATTAAAGTTAAAAGTTCAAAGTCAAAAGTTAAAAGTTATGATTTGAAGACTTTTGTTAGGACTAATCAATATACTTGTTTTCACCAAAAACCGCGAGTCCAAACAGGGCAAAGGGTTAAAGAGGGAGACATTTTAGCTGATGGGGGAGCAATTTCCCAGGGCTATTTAGCTTTGGGTCAAAATATTTTAGTTGCTTTTCTGCCCTGGCGGGGAGGAAATTTTGAAGATGCGATTATTATTTCCGAAAAATTGGTTAAAGACGACACCTATACTTCAATTCATATTGAGAGTTTTAGTTGCGATGTGAGAGAAACAAAGTTGGGAGCTGAGATTACCACTCCTGATATTCCAAATGTCTCAGAAGAAAAATTAAAAGATTTGGATGAGGAAGGAGTGATTAGAATAGGGGCTGAGGTCGGGCCAAATGATATTTTGGTTGGGAAAATTTCCCCAAAAGGAGAAGTAGATTTAACTGCTGAAGAGAGATTATTAAGGGCAATTTTTGGTGAAAAAGCCAGGGATGTTAAAGATACTTCTTTATTAATGGAACATGGTAAGCGGGGGAGAATAGTTGGAGTGAAAGTTTTTTCGAGGGAGCTGGGCCATAAATTGGAACCAGGGGTGATAAAAAAAATTGAGGTTGAAGTGGCTGAAACCAGACCGATTCAGGCTGGAGATAAATTGTCTGGTCGCCACGGAAATAAAGGAGTAATTTCCAAAGTTTTACCAGCCGAGGAAATGCCCTTTATGGAAGATGGAACTCCGGTGGATATCATTTTGAACCCTTTAAGCGTTGCTTCCCGAATGAATCTGGGCCAGATTTTAGAAACTCATTTGGGCTGGGCCGCCAAAAATCTTGGCTATCAGGCGGTTTCTCCGGCTTTAGCTGGAGCGACTGAAGTTGATATTAAAAAAGAACTAAAAGAGGCTGGCCTTTCTGAGGATGGAAAAGTTAGATTATTTGATGGCCGAACGGGGCTACCATTTCCAGAAAAAATTACCGTCGGCTACATTTATATGATGAAATTAATCCATATGGTTGAAGATAAAATTCATATGAGAAGTATTGGCCCTTATTCTTTAATTACCCAACAACCTTTAGGGGGAAAGGCTCAATTTGGAGGCCAACGATTTGGGGAAATGGAGGTCTGGGCCCTGGAAGGGTATGGGGCAGCTCACATTTTACAAGAAATGTTAACCATAAAATCTGATGATGTCCCGGGAAGAGCGGCTACTTATGAAGCAATATTAAAAGGAGAAGAAATAAAGAATCCAAATATCCCCGCCTCGTTTAATTTATTGGTAGCGGAACTAAAGTCGTTAGGACTTAGTGTTGAGGTAAAGGAGAAACCAAAGGAACAAGAGAAGTAAATTAACACTATGAGGGTAGCAGATTTAGAATCAATTCGAATTAAATTGGCCTCACCTGAGGAGATTTTGAATTGGTCGCATGGGGAAGTAATCAAACCTGAAACCATTAATTACCGGACTCAGCGGGCAGAAAAGGATGGTCTCTTTTGTGAAAAAACTTTTGGACCAGAAAGAGATTACCAATGCTATTGCGGGAAATATCGAGGAATAAAATATAAAGGGATAACTTGCGATAGATGCGGAGTAGAGGTGATAAAAGCTCAGGTTAGGAGAGAAAGAATGGGCCATATTAAGCTAGCCAGTCCAGTTTCCCACATCTGGTTTTTACGGGGGGTACCCTCAAGAATGGGGATGATTTTAGATATCCCGATGCAGCAATTGGAGAGGATAATTTATTTTGCCGCTTACATTGTCACTAATGTTTCGGAGCAGGCAAAGAAAAAGACCTTAGAAGAGATTGAGAAAGAATACAAACAAAAGCTAAAAGCTCAAATCTCAAAGCTCAAAACCAAAACCAAAAACTCAAAACCGAAAAAAATAAAAGCAGGGGAGTTGAAGGCGGCTAGAGACAGAGCCAGGGAGGAAGTTTTAAATATTACACCCTTAAAGATTCTCTCGGAGGTTGAATATCACGAGCTTTCTTTGAAATGTGGGGAAGTTTTTGAAGCCGGAACCGGAGCAGAAGTTCTAAGAAAAATTTGTGAAAAGATTGATTTTAAAAAAGAGATTCCAAATTTAAAAAAGGAACTAGAAAAAGCAACTCCAATTAATCGAAAAAAAATTTTAAGAAGATTGAGGATTTCTCAAGAAATGCAGAAAGCAGGGATTCGACCAGAATGGATGTTTTTAACTGTTTTGCCGGTTTTACCTCCTGATTTGCGACCAATGGTTCAGTTAGATGGAGGAAGATATGCCTCTTCTGACCTAAATGACCTTTATCGAAGAGTAATTAACCGAAACAATCGATTAAAATATCTTTTGGAAATTAATGCCCCGGAAGTCATTGTTAGAAATGAAAAAAGAATGTTGCAAGAAGCGGTTGATGCTTTAATTGATAACGGAATGAGAAAGGGAACTATGACTCAAGCTACTACCGGTGGCAGAAGGCTTTTGAAATCTTTAGCTGATATACTGAAAGGAAAGCAAGGCAGGTTTCGTCAAAATCTTTTAGGGAAAAGAGTGGATTATTCTGGGAGAAGTGTGATTGTGATTGGGTCCGAGTTAAAACTGAGCCAATGCGGGCTGCCAAAAAAAATGGCTCTGGAATTATTTAAACCATTCGTCATTAAAAAAATTTTGGATAAGGAATTAGCTTACAATGTTAGAGGAGCTGCCAGGTTAATTGATGAAGAAACTGATGAGGTTTGGGAAAACTTAGAAGAAGTAGTTAAAGATAAATTGGTTTTATTGAACCGGGCTCCGACCTTACACCGACTTGGTATTCAGGCCTTCCAGCCAGTTTTAGTTGAAGGAGAATCAATTCAAATTCATCCTTTAGTCTGCAGGGCCTTTAATGCTGATTTTGATGGGGACCAAATGGCAGTTCATTTACCCCTAGCAGCGGACGCTCAAAAAGAAGCCAGAGAGGTGATGCTAGCTAGTTTAAATCTTTTGAAACCAGCCACAGGGCTGCCAATTTGCAGCCCGACCCAAGACATTGTTTTGGGTTGCTATTGGATGACAGAAATTACCGAAGGTGGCAAAGGCGAAGGCAAAGTATTCGGAAGCCCAGAGGAAGCAATCATGGTTTACGAATTAGGAGGGGTTGATTTGAGAGCTAAAATCAAAGTCCGCCTTCCGGTTGAGGTTAAACCTCAACAAAATCAAGAGTTGGCGGAGACTAGTGTAGGGAGGATTCTTTTTAATGAAGCCTTACCAGAAAATTTTCCTTTCCAGAATGAATGGATGAATTCTAAAAAACTGGAAAAATTAATCTCTCTAATCATTAGCAGATATAAAGCTGAGGAAGCCCAGGAAACTTCAGACAAAATTAAAGATTTAGGATTTGAGTATTCCACCCAATCTGGTATTACCTGGGGGATGGATGATTTAATTGTTCCTCCAGAGAAACCAAAAATTATGGAAGAGGCCGAAAGAGAGGTGGAGCAGATTAAGGGGCATTTTAAAAAAGGCTTACTTTCTAAAACTGAGGAGACAGCTAAAATAATTGAGGTTTGGACCAGGGCAAAATCAGAAATTGAGAAATTAATACCTAAAACCTTAAAGGGAAGTCCGGTCTATTCTATTATGGAAGCCGGAGCCAGAGGTTCTTGGTCTCAACCAGTTCAAATGACCGGAATGAAGGGCTTAGTTATTAATCCTATGGGTCAAATCATTGAGTTACCAGTAAAAAGTTCTTACAAAGAAGGATTTGATGTTCTGGAATATTTCATTGCTACTCACGGGGCAAGAAAGGGGACAGCCGATACTGCTCTAAGGACGGCGGCGGCCGGTTACTTAACTCGACGTTTAGTTGACGTTGCCCATGAGGTGGTGATAACTGAAGAAGACTGTAGAGACCAAGAAGGAATTGAAATGTACCTGAGAGATGCTGAGGAAATCGGCCAGAACTTTCTTTTTAAAATCGTGGGCAAAATCAATTTAGAAAATATCAGGGGCGTTTGTAAAAAAGGAGAGATTATCGATTGGGAAAAAGCAGAGAAAATAATTGAAAAAGGAATTGACAGGGTTAGGGCTCGCTCGCCTTTAAGTTGTAAATCAGCTCGAGGAATTTGTCAAAAATGCTATGGTTGGGATTTAGGTCAAAATCGCTTAGTTAAACTCGGGGAGGCAGTAGGAATTGTGGCTGCTCAGGCCATTGGTGAACCAGGGACTCAATTAACATTGAAAACTTTTCATACCGGAGGGGTGGCTGGCGGTAGTGACATCACTTTCGGTCTGCCCAGGGTCCAGGAAATTTTTGAAGTTCGTCTCCCCGGAGGAAAAGCGGAAATGGCTCTGGCTGAAGGAAAAGTTTTAGAAGTAACTCCAGAAAGAATAATTAGAATAAAATCGAAAATCGAAACAAAAAAATCTGAAAAGGCGAAGAGGAGTGTGTCCTCTTCTTCACCTTCACTTCCGCAAGCGGAAGCGAAGGTTATTGAGTATAAAATTCCGGAAAGGGCAGCAATTTGGGTAAAACCAGCCGATACCATTAAGAGGGGTCAACCTCTTTGTGAGGGAAGTTTAGACTTAAAAGAGCTGCTTCAATTAACTGACGAGGCCCTCACCCAACGTTATATTGTTAAAGAAATTCAAAAAATTTATGTTTCTCAAGGAGTAGCTATTCATGACAAGCATGTTGAGGTAATCTGTCGCCAGATGTTTTCTCGCTTCCGGATTAAAGATCCTGGGGATTCTCTATTTTCTACCGGAGAGATTATTGAACGAGCAAAATTTCTTGAAGAAAATACCCGACTTAAAAAGGAAAAAAAGAAACTTTCAAAAGGGGTCCCGATTTTGCTAGGAGTCTCGAGGGTGGCCTTGACCACTGATTCCTTTTTGTCAGCCGCTTCTTTTCAGGAAACTTCTCGAGTTTTAATTAGAGCAGCAATTGCCGGGAAAGAAGATAAATTGAGAGGACTTAAAGAAAACGTGATTATTGGGAAACTTATACCCGCCGGAACGGGCTTCAAAAAATAAAAAAGGGATGCTACAATAAAGTTGTGGCTAAAAACAAAAAACCTAAAAAAAATAAAAAAACCATTGAGAAACGGGTAAAAAAACCTATTAGGCTGACTTTGCCTAAAGAAAGCAAACGAAAGATTTGGGGGATTTTAATATTTATCTTGGCCGCAATTGTGGCCTTGGGATTTTTTGATTTGGCTGGAGCAGCGGGAAAAGCAATCCTCTCTGGACTTACTTTTTTAATTGGAAATACAGCTTTTCTTTTACCTCTAATTCTGGTTTTGGGAGGATTAGTTTTTTTAATTACTCCTTACCAGAAATTTTCAGGAGGGGTAATTTTGGCAATTTCTCTTTTAGTTTTAGGAACCTCGGGCATTCTGGAAAGTGTAGCTCCCGGTTCAAAACTAGGTGGGTATTTGGGGTATACTGCTGGACCCCTATTAGAATTTTTTGGATTTTGGGTAAGTCTACTTATCTTTGGAGGAGTAGTAGTGATTGGCGGGCTGATTTTCTGGTATCTATTAAAACAACCGGTACTAAAGGAATTTAAAAAAGAAAAACCTTCCTTACCCGCCGAAGCGAAAGCGAAGGAGAGCTTAATTAGAAAAATTTTTGCCCCTAAATTCAAAGTTAAAGAAGTTGAACCTGCTCCGCGAATAGAATTTCCGCCTCCGGCGGGTCCGCTGAGGGCGGAAAAACCCAAGCCATTTACTCAACTTCCTAGCCGGGAGGTGGTGGGGGGTGAGTATCAACCTCTACCTTTAGATTTATTGGAAGCCGAGAAAGGGATACCTTCGGCCGGTGATACCAGAATAAACTCAGCAATCATTAAAAAAACTTTGGAAAATTTTGATATTCCGGTGGAGATGTCAGAAATAAGTATTGGTCCGACCGTTACTCAGTATACTCTGAAACCAGCTGAAGGAATAAAATTATCAAAAATTACTACTCTCTCCAACGACCTATCTTTAGCCTTGGCTGCTCATCCAATTAGAATCGAAGCTCCCATTCCCGGAAAATCTTTAGTCGGAATTGAAATCCCCAATAAGGTTAGAGCCCAGGTTAGATTAAGAGATTTAATTTCTAATCCTGATTTTCAAAACTCAATTTCAAATTTAACTTTTGCTTTAGGAAAGGATGTTTCTGGCAAGCCTCTTTATACCGATTTAGCTAAAATGCCCCATCTCTTGGTGGCCGGCAGTACCGGAACGGGAAAAACAATATTCTTGAATAGCCTAATTTTAAGTTTGCTTTATCAAAATGGACCGGGAATCTTAAGATTTATTTTTATTGACCCAAAGAGAGTTGAATTTCCAGTTTACAATGGCTTACCTCATCTTTTAACTCCAGTAATTTTTGATGCTCAAAAAACGGTTAATGCTTTAAAGTGGTTAACTTCGGAAATGGAAAGGAGATTTGATGTTTTATCGGCAGAAAAAGCCAGAGATATTGCCAGTTACAACGAAATAGTATTGGGAAATGAAGGGGAACCGATGCCTTATATTATTTTAATTATTGATGAATTAGCCGATTTAATGTTGACCCGAGGTCGGGAAGTGGAGGCGGGAATTGTCAGATTAGCCCAAATGTCCAGAGCGGTGGGTATTCATTTGGTGGTAGCTACCCAAAGACCATCAGTAGAAGTAATTACTGGCTTAATCAAAGCCAACATTACTTCTCGAGTTACTTTTCAAGTGGCTTCCCAGGTTGATTCCAGAACCGTGCTTGACATGGCCGGAGCAGAAAAACTTTTGGGTTCAGGAGATATGCTTTTTGTTTCAGCGGAGATTGCCAAACCCAGGAGAATCCAGGGGGCCTATGTTTCAGAAAAGGAAGTAAAAAAAGTTGTCAATTATATTAAAGCTCAATCCGCCAGTTGGCGGATCAAAACCGAAAAATTTGAAGAAGAAATTTTCGAAAATGAGTTAGCCCAAGATTTAGAAAAAACCTTAGAAGAACCGGGAGCTGAGATTGAACGGGGTTTTTACGGCGAGGAAGATCCTTTATATGAAGAAGCTAAAAGAGTAGTAATTGAAGCCAGAAAAGCCTCGGCCTCTCTTTTGCAAAGAAGGTTAAGAATTGGTTATGCTAGAGCAGCCAGATTGATTGACACGCTAGAAGAAAAAGGAGTAGTAGGGCCGGGGGAGGGAGCTAAACCAAGAGAAGTCTACATGGGAATTGACGAAGAGAATCCGCCAGCTGACGGACCGCCAGCTGACGGAGAAGGCTGGCAGAAAATGTAAAAAATAGTTATGATTAAAAGGCGATGAGATAAATCTCATCTTAACTTTCGCCCCTGCGGGGGCTCGGTGTATGGCAAAACAAAAAAAACCACAAACTGAAAAAAAGGATTTAGACGAAGCAGTGGAGGAGATTAAACAGCGGTTTGGTGAAGGGGCGATTATGAAATTAAAAGAGGTGAGAGCGGTTGATGTTGATGTAATTCCCACTGGTGCCCTTTCTTTGGATTTAGTCCTGGGAGTGGGCGGAATTCCTCGGGGAAGAGTAATTGAAATTTTTGGTCCAGAGATGTCTGGAAAAACTACCCTCTCTCTCCATATTTTAGCTGAAGCTCAAAAAAGAGGGGGGGTAGGAGCTTTTGTTGATGCTGAGCATGCCTTGGACCCTGACTATGCTAAAAGAATTGGAGTAAATATTGATGATCTATTAATTTCTCAGCCAGATTCTGGAGAACAGGCTTTGCAAATTGTTGAAACTTTAGTCAAGTCGGGCCAAGTTGATGTAATTGTTATTGATTCAGTGGCAGCATTAGTTCCTAAAGCCGAGATTGCCGGTGAAATGGGAGAGTTTCAAATTGGCCTTCAAGCCAGGCTCATGTCGCAATGTTTGAGAAAACTTTCGGGAATTGTGGCTAAAACTAAAACAGCTGTTATTTTTCTCAACCAAACCAGAATGAAAATCGGGATAAGGTTCGGCAATCCAGAAACCACTCCCGGGGGCTTAGCTCTAAAATTTTATTCTTCAGTCAGAGTTGATTTAAGAAGAATTGCCCAGATTAAGAAAGGAGATGAAATTATTGGCAACCGAATCAAAGCCAAAATTGTTAAAAATAAAGTAGCCGCTCCTTTTAAGACCACTGAATTTGATATTTATTATAATGAAGGGATTTCTAAATGGGCTGATGTGATTAATACTGGATTGAGATACGGAGTGATTAAAAAATCTGGCTCCTGGCTTCAATATGAAAATAAAAAACTTGGCCAGGGATTAGACGCCAGCAAAACTTTTTTAAGAGAGAATCCCCAAATAGCCAAGAAAATCAAAGAAGAAATTTTAAAGCAATCCTAAATGCCTTGCTCTTTTGACAGCTTTAGCTAACTGTCTTTGATGTTTTGAACAGACGCCGGTTCTTTTTCTGCCTCTAATTTTCCCTAGGCCAGATACAAATTTCCGAAGAAGTTCTGTATCTTTAAAATCAATTTCTTTAATATTTTTCGTGCAAAAGTAGCAAGACATTTCTAAAAAGGCAAATCCTTTACGTTAATTTCTTGGTCCCCTTCTTCAATGATGGGGATTTCTTCTGGGGTTTCTTTTGCCTTTTCTTCCTGAGCTTCGGGAGTAATTTGACCTGCTCTAGGTCCTAATTGTAATCTCTCAGTAATAATTTCTGTTCGAGAACGATTATTTCCGGATGAATCTTGCCAGCTTCTAGTTTGAAGCCTTCCTTCAATTAGAATCATCGAACCTTTTTTTAGATATTGTTGGGCGATTTCGGCATTTCTTCCGAAGGCAACAATATTGTGAAACTCGGTTTGTTTTTGTTTCTCCCTATTTTTGTTATAGAAAAATCTATTAGTAGCAACACCAAAATTAGCTACCGATTGACCCGATGGTAAAGTTCTAATATCTGGGTCGCGGGTAAGATTTCCTAAAATAATAGCTTTATTAAAATTCATTGTTCACCCAGTATTTCTTCTAATTTTTTCTCAATTTCTTTTAATTCGACCTTTGCTTCGGGTTTTACTATTTTTTTAGGTAATTTTGAGGGAGGTACTTTTTCACCGAGCACATAACGAGTTATGTGCTTCGGTTTAGTTAAAATGATATAACGAAGGACTTGATTTTCTGACTTCAGCCCTTTTTCAAGACCTCCCAATTTTTCCGGGTCAAGATGAAAATTTAAAGTGGCCAAGTAAGCCATTTTTTTTCGCACAGGTGTCTTTACTTCGCCCAAAAGCTCGCCTCCCAACCCTTGAATTAAGGAAATTATTTTTTCTGAAAATACTTTTGCCTCTTTTTCAGATAAATCTGGTGAGATTAGATAAGTTAGTTCGTAGTGTCTCATAATTATATTCTAAATTCAATTACATCTCCATCTTGGACCACATAATCTCTCCCCACTGTCTTTATCCACCCTTTTTCTCTTGCTTTTGTCCAACTTCCAGCTTCAACTAATTTCTGCCAGTTGATTACTTCCGCTCTAATAAATTTTTCTTCAAAGTCAGAATGAACCCGACCTCCGGCTTGAGGAGCAGCCGCTCCTCGCCTGATAGTCCAGGCCCTGGTTTCTTTCCCTCCAGTCACAGTATAAAAAGTAATTAAATCAAGAATATCGTAACAACTTAAAATTAATTGGTCAAGCTGGGATTCTAACCCTAGTTCTTTGATTTCTTTTTCTGACAGTTCAGTCATTCCTCCTTCATCTTTTAAATTCATTACTAAATACTCCACCTTGGGAGGCTGATATTGAGTTTTCCCATTAGTATTGAGAATATAGACAATGGGCTTTTTACTCAAAAGGTCTTCTTTTTCTTTAACCTCCCGAGCTTTAGCGAAGGGGGAAGAAGAAGAAAGCTTCCTTTCTTCGACCTCCAAATCTTTCAACTCTAATTCAATTCTAACTATTTCAATATCGTTTTCAGGGTCAATTCTGCCAGTAACATTTTCAACATTGGCAGCTTCAAAAGCCCTCACTACTTCTAAAATAGCATCGCAATTTCTAATCTGAGCCAAAAATTGATTTCCCAACCCTTCACCTTTGGCAGCTCCTTTAACTAAACCAGCGATATCAACAAATTCAATAACCGTAGGAGTAACTTTTTCTGGTTTAATAATTTCAGCAATTTTTTTTAACCTCTCGTCAGGAACAGTAACCACTCCATAATTGGGATGGATAGTGGTGAAAGGGTAGGCGGCGATGTCAACTTTCTTTTTAGTTAGGGCTTTAAATAAAGTTGATTTTCCAACGTTGGGAAGACCGACAATCCCCACTGAAAAACTCATAGATTTATGGTATAATAAAATATTATGAAAATCAATCCTTTTATATTCCGTGCCTATGATATTCGGGGGGTAGTTGATAAAGATTTAAATCCTGAAATTGTTGAACACATTGGCCGGGCCTACGGTACTTTTTTATTGAGGCGAGGGATTAAAAAAACAGTTGTTGGTTATGACTGTCGCTTGAGTAGTAAATCTTACAGCAAAGCGATAATTAAAGGTATTCTTAGTACTGGCGTTGACGTTGTGGATATTGGTCTGGCGTTAGTTGGCACTATTTATTGGGCGCAGTATTACTTTGATGCTTTAGGTTGTGTTTCGGTTTCTGGTTCACATAATCCAGCTAAGTACAACGGTTTTAAGCTTGGTACTGGTCTTTCTCAAACTATGGTTGCTGAAGAAATTCGGGAATTGTGGCAAATTGTCGAAAAAGGCGAATCTGAAAGGGGACAGGGAAAGTTAGAAAGAATAGATGTTAAGGAAGCATATTTTGAAGATTTACTCAGAAGGCTTCCCGTTCCTTTAAAATTCAAAGTGGTGGTTGATCCCAGTCATTCAACGGCCGGTGCTTTTGTACCGGAGCTTTTAGAAAAAGCTGGCTGTCAAGTTGTTGCCAACCATTGCGAGCTTGATGGAACTTTTCCTCTCGGTACTCCCGACCCGACAGAGAAAAAAGTGGCCGAAAGATTGTCTAAAAGAATATTAGAAACAAAGGCTGACTTAGGCCTTTCCTATGATTCCGATGGTGATAGAATCGGTGTGGTTGACAATAACGGCAATATTCTATGGAATGATGTTTTGGTAGCTTTATTCGCTGTGGCCGCCTTAGAAAGAAAACCAAGAGGAAAAATCGTTTTTAATGCTCTTTGCTCTAAAATAGTTGAAGACGTTATTAAAGAGAAAAATAACCGGCCTATTATGTGGCGAACCGGTCATTCGTTTATTAAAGCTAAAGCTCAAAAAGAAAAAGCTTCATTCGCCGGAGAATTATCAGGCCACTTTTATTTTTTAGACAAATTCTATCCTCACGATGATGGCTGTTATTCTAGTTTAGAGCTCCTTAATTATCTGTCGCAAACTAAAAAAAGCTTATCTCAACTTGTAGAGAGTTTTCCTCAATACATTTCTAGCCCAGAGATTAAAATTGGCTGCCCCGATGATGTAAAAGTCGGCTTAATGACAAAAATTTCCAGAATATTACGTCAGGACTTCTCTTCTTGGGCCAAAGTGATTGACGATGAAAGAGTTGGCGATGGGGTCAGGGTTGAGTTTGATGATAAAATGTTTATTATCCGCTGTTCCCAAAATGCTCCCTATCTAACGATTAAGTTTGAAGCAAAAACAAGAGAGGATTACAATGGTTTAAAAGATTACATCAATAAATTACTCTACCAGTATAAAGAGGTGGAGTGGAATTCAGAATTTAATGTCAATCTGGAATCACTGCTAAGTTAGACCCATTTTTTTCTTCACATCTTCCAAAGTAGATTGGGCGATAACTTGAACTCTTTTAGCTCCTTGATTTAGAATCTCTTTTACATAAACTTCTCTAGCCAGGAGTTCTTTTCTTTTTCGGCGAAAGGGCTCCAGAGAATTTACTAAAAGTTCAGTTAGAGATTTTTTAAATTCGGCGTAACCCTTGCCCTTAAATTTTCTTTTTCAGTTCTTTTTCTTTTATTGATTGGTTAAAAATTCTTTGGCTGAGCTCCTTATTCCGCTTGTTCCGAATAATGAACTCATAATAAATGTATGATATACTAAATGAAGATGAAAATCAACTCTAAAATTTTCAGAGCTTACGATATCCGAGGACTTTTCCCCGAAGAGATTAATAGAGAAGTAGCTTTCCAGCTTGGCCAGGCTTTTGTTAGATTTATCAAAAGAAAGGAAAAGGTCAAGAAATTAGATATTCTAGTCGCCCGCGATAACAGACCCTCTTCTTTAGTTCTTTCCCAGGCAATTTCTTCAGGGATTACTTCTCAGGGCGCAAATGTGATTGATTTAGGGGTTTGCACAACGCCGATGTTTTATTTTGCTTCTAAGCACTACAGGATGGATGACGGTGGAATAATAATTACTGCTTCACATCTACCTTGGCGATACAATGGCTTCAAACTAGTCAAAGACGCACCGATTCCAATTGATGCGAGAGCTGGCCTTAAAGAAATTGAGAAAATAGTAGCTGGCAGCACGCTGGAAGCAGCCAAGAAGAAAGGAAAGGTAAGCCATAAATACATTATGAAAGAGTACGTAAGATTTAACCTTAAAGATTTCAACTTAAAGAAGATGGGTTCTTTTAAGCTCGTTATTGATACCGGCAATACCCCGACTACCCTTATAATCCCAGAACTGGTCAAAAGAGTGAATTTCAAAATCATCCACATCGACCCCTACCGTCCTTTGTCTTGTACCGAGAAAGAAAACATAATCAGGCTAAAGAAAGAAGTTCAAAAGAGTAAAGCAGATTTGGGTATTATTTTTGACGGTGATGGCGATAGGATTGCTTTTGTTGATGAAAGAGGAAAGTTTATCTCTACCAATTTAATCAATTCCCTAATCTCTGCTATTTTGTTGAGAGAAAATCCAGGAGAAAAGATTATCTATACTGTAAACAGCAGCAGGATAGTGCCAGAAACAATCATCAAAAATAAAGGAATTCCTGTACTCTGGAAGGCTGGCCATTCAAAGATCAAGAGAAAAATGAGGGAAACTAAAGCTGTTTTTGCTGGCGAGCTCTCAGGCCATTATTACTTAAAGAGTCATTATTTTTCTGAAGCTCCATTTTTCATCTTGTTTAAAATTTTAGAAGAGCTTTCAAGAAACAAGAGAGCTATCTCGAAATTACTAAAACCTTATGATAAATATCTCAACAGTGGAGAAATCAATTTTCGCATCAAATACAAGAAAAAAGCCCTCCAGCAGCTGGAAAGCAAATTCAAGAAAGGCAAGATAGTAAAAATAGACGGCTTAAGAATAGATTTTCCTGATTGGTGGTTTAATGCTCGCCTCTCTCATACCGAACCAGTTTTGAGATTGGTAGTGGAAGCTAAGACAAAAAAATTAATGGAAAGAAAGAAAAAAGAGTTAACTGCTCTGATTAAATAAGGCCCATTTTTTTCTTTACATCTTCCAAAGTTAATTGGGCAATAATCTGAGCTCTTTTAGCTCCGGTATTTAAAATTTCTTTGACATAGACTTCTCTGGCGAGAAGTTCTTTTCTTTTCCGGCGAAAAGGCTCCAGAGAATTTATCAGAAGTTTGCTAAAGGATTTCTTAAATTCTTCATAGCCCTTCCCTTTAAAATTTCTTTCCAATTCGGAAATTGACTTTCCTGAGAATAAAGAATAAACAGTTAAGAGATTAGAAATTCCCGGTTTTGAATCAGAATATTTTATTACTTTCCCTAGGTCAGTTACTGCTGCCATTATTTTTTTCTTGATTTCCTCAGGTTCCTCAAATAATTCAAGGCAACCCCGAGGATCGTCAGTTTTTGACATTTTTTTCTTTGGATTTTGCAAAGACATGATTTTAGCTCCGCTTTTTGGCAGCAAAACTTTGGGTTCTTTGAAAGTTTGACCAAATTTTTGATTAAATTTTCTAGCAATAGTTCTGGTTAATTCAACATGTTGCTGTTGGTCTTTCCCCACTGGCACCAAATCTGTTTGATAAAGCAAAATGTCAGCTGCCATCAGAATCGGATAGCTCAGAAGCCCAGCGTTAACATCCTTGGGATATTTTTTAACTTTTTCTTTATATTGAGTCATTCTTTGGAGTTCTCCGATTGGAGTAATGGTACTAAGCAACCAAGCAAGTTCGACATGGGCTTCGACTTGAGATTGGACAAAAAAGATACATTTTTCAGGATTTAGACCGGAAGCCAGATAGGCAGTAGCCAATTCAAAAATATTCTTTTTTAATTCTTTAGATTGGTAGGGAGTGGTGATAGCATGGAGGTCCACAATACAAAAAACGCAATCATTTTTTTCCTGGAGCTCTGTCCACTGCTTTATCGCTCCTAAATAGTTGCCGATATGAAGTTCTCCAGTTGGTCGAACACCACTAAAAATACGCATATTTTAAGCCTCTATTACTACTGGTAATATCATTGGTCTTCTTTGGGTTTTTGTATATAAGAATTGACCAATTTTGTTCCTGATTTCGTCTTTGATATAACTCCAGTTTACTGCTCCTCCCGAGCCAGCTGCCCGATTGACAATTTCAATTACTTTTTTCCGAGTCTGGGCTAATAATTCTTTTGATTCTCTTAAATAGACAAATCCTCTTGATATTATATCAGGAGAACCCTTGACTTGACCAGTTGTTTTGTCAACTATGGTTACAATCACAAACATTCCATCCCGGGCCAGCATGTGCCTGTCCCTTAAGACCACCTCTCCCACATCCCCAATTCCCAAACCGTCAACCATCACGTAATTTGAAGGGACAGTCTTCTTTTCAACAAAAATTCTTTTTTGATTTAAATTAATAACTTGGCCATTTTCAGCTACGACAATGTTTTTTTCTGGAATCCCAGATTCTCGGGCTAATTCAGCATGACTGATTAACATTGAATACTGGCCATGGATTGGCAAAAAGAATTTTGGTCTCATAATCTTAATCATTTCTTTCAATTCCTCTTGCTGGGCATGGCCTCCGGCATGAATATCCATCATTTTGTAATGGAAAACTTTAGCTTTTTGTCTTAAAATTCCATCTTTTAAAATTTGAACCGTTCTTTCGTTCCCAGGAATAACTGAAGAAGAAAGAATTACGCTGTCTCCTTTTCTGAAACGCAAAAACCGATGTTCTCTATTAATAATTCTCATTAGAACTGCCCGACCTTCTCCCTGAGCGCCGGTACAAAGAATAGTTATTCTTGAATCAGGATAATCTGCGAGTTCTTTATCTTTAATTAAGATGCCCTTTTTTACCTTGAGATATGCTAAGTTTCTGGCAATTTCGACGTCATTTTTCATTGAATAACCTTCAATTAAAACTTTCCGATTGTATTTTTCCGAGAGAGTAATCATTTGTTGAATCCGATTAATCAGAGAAGCGAAAGTGGCGGCAATAATTCTGCCAGGGGCTTTTTTGAAGATTTCCTCTAAGTTTTGTTCAATGGTTTTTTCAGAAAGAGAATGACCTTCCTCTTCGGCTCCGGTCGAATCCGACATCAAAAGAAGAATTTTTCTTTTAGAAAGAGCTTTTAATTTTTCAAAATCAGTAGGTAAATCATTGACCGGATTTGGGTCAAACTTGAAATCAGAAGTATCTATAATAGGGCCTACTGGAGTTTCAATGAATAATCCTAAGTTGTCAGGGATATTATGGTTTTGCTTGAAAAACTCAACTCTGAAAGGACCTAATTGAATTCTATCTCCTGACTTAACTATTTCAATATCGAGTTTTGGCTGATTGGGAAATTCTTCCTGTCTTTTTAAAATAATTCCCTTAGTTAAAGCAGAAGCAAACATTTTAGGATTGCCAATTTTTCCGATGAGGTAGGGGACAGCGCCAATATGGTCATAGTGGCCGTGAGTAAAGACTATTCCCAAAATGTTTCTTTCCTTGCCTTTAAGATAACCAATATTTGGAATTAGACAATCAACTCCCAGCATATCCTCTTCAGGAAAACGCAGTCCTATGTCGCAAATTAAAATTTTCCCTTGATAATCAAGGAGCATCATATTCCTTCCCACCTCGCCTAAACCACCGAGAGGAATAATTTTGAGATTTTGTTTAAATTTTGGCATAGTTGGTGCGGACGAAGGGACTCGAACCCTTATGGGATTTCTCCCACTAACTCCTGAAGCTAGCGCGTGTTCCAATTTCGCCACGTCCGCAAAAGAGTTATTTTTTGAAAACCCCGGCTTTTTTAATCAGAGTTTTGTTTTGAGAAATCCAATTGTGGAGCTTTTTAACTCCTTGTTTGGGAGAAATTTTTGGTTCAAAACCAAACTCTTTTTTAGCTTGGCTAATATCTGAAATATAGATTTTTTGGTCGCCTGGCCGCCAGGAACCAAATTTGTAATTAAATTTTTTGTTCGCCAGTTTTTCTAAAATTTCAAATAATTCCCAAATAGAAAGAGAAAATTTTGGCCCACCGCCGATATTATAGGCCCTGCCCCGGGTTTTTTTAATATTTTTGAAGGCTAAATTAAAAGCTGAAATTAAATCATCAATATACAAAACGTCTCTGACTTGCTTCCCATCTCCAAAAATAGTTACTGGTTTATCAAATAGTAAAGCATTAGTAAACCAGGCTAGCCAGCCCTGCTCTTCAATTCCAAATTGATGAGGCCCGTAAATTCCAGATTGTCTAAAGACTATTGTATTTAAACCAAAAATTCGAGCGTAGTCAATTATATATTGGTCACCAGTCCCTTTACTACATCCGTAGGGCCCGGCGAAGTTAAGGGGGTAATTTTCTGAAACTCCTTTAAGGTTTCTGTAATTGTATCTCTTTTTCTTTTCTGCTACCGGAATATCAGTCATCTCGCCATACACCTTATTGGTCGACGAGTAAAGTAGACAAGCTTTTGGGGCGCCTTTTCTTAGAGCTTCCAAAACATTAAAGGTGCCTAGGGCATTTATTTCAAAATCTTCCCTGGGGTTGGTTACCGAAGTAACCATCGTCGTTTGAGCCGCCAAGTGGTAAATCAAATCTGGTTTATATTTTTTAAAGGTAGCTAATAATTTTTTATCATTTCTTATATCTCCTTTAACAAAAACAAAATTTCCTTGACTCAATAGCCAATCTAAGTTTTGTTTAGTTCCGGCCCGAGAAAGATTATCAAAAATAATAACTTTATCACCCTTTTTTATATGGGAAGCGGCGACGTTAGTTCCAATAAATCCCGCCCCTCCGCTAATCGCTATTTTCATTTCTTTTATAATTGGGATTAATCTAATTTTAAACTTTTGAGATATTTTCTAAATTCATCAGAAAAGTCAGGATGGCGAAGAGCGAATTCCACCACTGTTTTTAAATATTCGACTTTATTGCCAGTGTCGTAATATTTGCCATTTTTTATTTCACAGCCATAGACAGGAAATTTCTTTTTAATTAATTCATTAATAGCATCCACTAACCAAATTTCTCCATTTTTCCCCGGGCTTAAATTTTTTATAATATTAAAAATCTCTGATGGTAAAATATAGGCGCCATGAGTAGCTAAATTCGAAGGAGCTTTGTCTGGTAATGGTTTTTCAACAATTTTCTTAATTTTGAAAATATTTTCTTCAACAGGTTCAATATCAGCGATACCGTAACGAGAAAGCTGATCTTTTGTTTCAATTCGAACACCAGAAATAATTACCCCTTTATATTTTTTATAAGCTTCAATCATTTGGGCTAATCTCGGAGGTCGGGCCATAATGAATTCATCTCCCCAAATAACAGCAAAGGACTCTTGGTTAACAGCAGCTTCGGCAGCAAGAATAGGTATAGCGTTTCCATACTGTTCTCCTTTTTGTCTAATATAAATAAAGTTAGCTAATTGAGCAATTTTTTTAATTTGAGCTAATTCTTCCCCCTTTCCTTTAGATTCCAAATACTTTTCAAGCTCAAAAGACCTGTCGAAATGATCTTCAATTGCTCTTTTTTGCCAGCCGGTAATAATAATAATATCTTGAATTCCCGAAGCAACCGCTTCCTCTACTGCATATTGAATAACCGGTTTATCGACAACCGGCAGCATCTCTTTTGGCATCGCTTTTGTTGCTGGTAGAAACCTTGTTCCCCAACCAGCCGCTGGTATGACTACTTTACGAATTCCCATTTATTTCAAAAAATCTAAATTTTTAGGTTTTGATTTTAGGGGCCTTTCAAAGCGTAATTGAAGTACTTTACCATAATTTTTGTTTTTAATCCAACCCGATTTTGTGTAAAAATAGCCAGCACCTTTCATTTTTTCTAATTCTTCATAAATATTTTTATTTTTGATTCCAGTGCTTTATAGCCATTTCCCAGCGCTCAAAATTTCCACAGTCAAACCATTTTCCTTCCCATTTGTAGCCAAAAAGTTTTCCTTCTTTAGCTAACTGAGGAAAAAGGTCAGTTTCGACCATGGCAAATTTGGCATTTTGAGGAAAATATTTTTTAATCTCTGGATTCATTATGTATAATCCAGAATTGACGTAAGAAGAAGGTGGTTTTTTCGGTTTTTCAATAAATTCAACAATCTGGTTTCCATTCATTTTAGCTACCCCATAAACTTGAGGATTTTTTACTTTAACTAAACCAACGGTAACTAAAGCCTTTTTCTGTTGATGCCAGTCAATCATTTCTTTTAAATTAAGTTCTTTTAGTTCATCGCCATTGGAAACTACAATTGGCTCAGAAAACCATTTTTGATTTACTTTTTTAACAATGGGAGTAAAAGTACCCGAGGGTTTGGGTTCAATAACAAGTTCAATTTTATCCCGAGGGAAATAAGTCGCCTTCCATTTATAAAAATCTTCAAGATGCGAGCGTTGGACATTGATTTTAATGTCATCAACTCCGTTCTCCAAATAAAGGTCAACTAAATAAGTAATAATGGGAATTTTACCCACCGGCAAAAGGGGTTTGGGAATTTCCAAAGTAAGAGGATATAATCTGGCCCCTCCCCCGGCTGCTAAAATAAAACCTTTCATAGATTCCAATATACTACAAACAAATCCAGAAAGCAAGCAAAATAAAAACCCCGGGATTCCCAAAAGAAAACCCCAGGGTATTTTGAGCCAAGATTATTATAGTTTAGCTCTCACCTCCTCCAAGATGTGTTTGAGTGGCTTCTTGCCTTCTAACATTTCCTGTCTCAAGGGTTCCAGGCCGGCAGGCAGATCAACTCTTTGGCGCTGGTCTTTGGCAAAGGCAACTATATGGGCTTTGGCCACGATTACCCTGCTTCTCCTTTTTACCAACAGGGTGTGTTGAGCACGAGGTAAGAAGATAATCATGTCTCCCCATTCTTTCAAGGGATAAGTCCGGATTTCTTCACCGGCCCAGACCAGAGCGTCTATCTCTCCATCTTCCAGCATTATTGCCTCATAGCTATACCTATGGATGTGTCCTTCCTGAAGACTGGGGTCTAAGAAAGCATCATGAACATGGATGTCTTCCTCGGGAATAAAATGCCGGATTCTTCTTTCAATTCCTCGCTTCAACCTTTCATCGCCTTCGAATTCCTCTAGACTATCTTTTCCGCGGAGATAGATAACATCTCTCTCCGGTGCGACTCTGCTTTCAATGAGCTGGAGAACTTCTTTGGTAATCTTGGGACCTGTTTCTCCCCCTTCTTTAATCGCTCCTTCAGCCAGAATGGCGATTTGCCTTTCCTGTAGGACGGTTGGCCTTAATTGGCTTTTTGGTCCGACAAAGAAAATTGGGATGAGGGCAAGAACGGGAGTAGTAAACAGAAGGTCAGCGGTACCGTCACCAATAGCAATCGTTTGGCTGCAGACTTCCTGGATTCTTATTTGCAATTCCTGGGAAAGGTTATAAAGAGCGAGGCCTGCAGCCATGTCTTTATCTAGAGGGATACCTCCGCCGACAATCGGCACCAGATTAAGGGCAGTTGAGATAGGGGAAACCTTTATTAGGTTTTTCAGTCCCCAATCCCTGAAAACATTTTCTAACCTCTTTGCCGATTCGTTTATCTTAGTTGCACACTCCTTATTGAGAGAAGTATCCGGGTTTCGAATCACTTCAGCAGTTCCTATCAGCTCTTTTGAATCTGACCAGAAAAAATGAGGAAATTCTACTGATGGAGTTTTAGGAATCAGGAAGAAGTTGTTATCAGCATCTCCTCCAGCGAAATAGCCAGTTTTTTCTTTTCCAAGATAAGGAATAAGGCCTTGTCCTCGGTAAAAAAGGTTGGCTATCTTTTGGCGAACGGATGGGTCAGTCAGAGGATGATCCTTAATCAGGTCGGTTAACTTTATTCTTCCCGAAATGGGATCTAACTCCATTAGGCCCAGTTCCGGGTAGAAATGGAGATTCCCTACTGATTTCTCAAACCCTTTCATTTTACTCAGGTGAGCAATCAGTATTTTTTGTAGCCAGTGTCTGTCCCGACCGGTAATGAAGCTGTGGTGTACCCCTTTGCTGGCCAGAATCATAATTCTCTCAAGCACCTCTCTATCCGGAGTGCCATTGTCAGTAATTGTGCCGTTTACATCCCAGATAATATGTCTTAACTTTGGCGGAATCTTTTCTTCGTGCAGAATACGATACATTCTATTACCTCCTTCGGTTCTTTTTAATATCTTTCATTATGTCCTTTATTCAAAAAATAAAGAGCGATATTATCGCCCCCCCACGATACTACATTTTAAAACAAAAAACTATACCTGTCAAGGTATAGTTAAGTTTTAAGGTATTTTTATTATTCTTCTTTTAGCCTTCGCTTTAATTCTTCAATTGCTTTGATTGGAGTTGGGTCAATTTTATATTCTAAGGCTAACCAATAAGAGGTCCAGAATCCCAAAATAATACTTGAGAAAATTTTCTCTAAAACAGTTTTGCCCTTAATGTCAATAAACTCTACTTCTACTCCTTCTTTTTTGATTAAATCTTTGGTGATTTCCATTTGTTTTAAAACTCGGGGATGGCCTTTCAGGTCCCTTAAAATCAAAACTGAAATTTTTTCATTTTCGACTTGCATCTCGTTTATCCGCCAGAAGCCAACAGTTTCATTATGGTTTAATTCCGGGAAATAATTAGTAATAGCTAAAATTTTTGCCGTTTCGTTTAAACTATTTTTCCAGATTAAGCCGATTTCTCGAAATTGCTTTGGGGTATAAATAACTGGAATTTTTTGGAAAATTCTTTTAGCTATTTTTTTTCCTTGATTTTCAAATTTTTCCGATTTTAAGAAAGTCCCTGTTTCCAAAACTTCCTTAACAATCTCCTCGCTTAAAATCCCTTGATTAGCCAGAATTTGAACTAGGGCAGCAAACATTTCTCCCAAGGCTAATCTGGGAGGGATTAAGGGTGGAGGAATTTTTACAAAAGGAACGTCATATTTTTTGGAAAGTTTTTCTAATTTCCCACCAGTACTAATTGCCACCATTGGTAATTTTTTATTCAAGGCTTCTGAAAAAGCGGATAAAGTCTCTTCAGTATTCCCGGAGTAAGAAATGCAAATTATTAAACTTTCGTTTCCAGCTTGAGGAGGAAGACCATAGGATTTATGTATAAAAACGTCTAAAGGCCTTAAAGTCACCAAGATGTCTCCTGGCAGAGCTGATCCTCCCATCCCACAAATAATGATGTTTTCTGGAGGAAATGGTAAAGCCCCTGGTTTTAAAGAAATATTTTTAGCAGCAGCAATCCCAATTCGAAATTGCTTGGGGAAATTTATGATAATGTTATACATATTAGATTTATCACAGGTGTTTATCGCCATGCTCTTTTTGTTTTAATATACCAATCTTCAATTCCTATAAATCTTTTTGAGGGACTGGTAACTATTTTAACATCTATTCCTTTAATTTCTTTTGAAACTAAATAAAGATAATCCGGATTGTATAAGAATAGAGCTGGAGCATCTTCAATCAAAAGCTCTTGGAATTCTTCTAATTTTTCTTTTCTAACCTCTTCATCTAGTGATTGGCGAATTTCTTCTAATAGTTTATCACATTTTTTATTTTCATACATTGCTAAATTTAAACCAGGATCTCTTTTTTGAAGGGAAGACCAGAAAGGAAAAGGGTCGGGGATAGCCCCTAAAACTTCACCAAATAATAAGGCCTCATAACTCCTGGGTTTAATAATCTCTCTTTCTAAAGTAGAAACATTAAAGGTTTCAATTTCAACCTCTGCTCCAAGTTCTTCCCATTGGGACTGCAAAAGAGAAGCTACTTCAATTAATATCGGTTGGTCAACCGTGGTTAAAGAGAATTTTAAAGGGAGTGTTTCTTCCGGGGGTTCAAAGCAAATCTCATTTAATTTTGCCCGAGTAGTTTTCCTTACTAAGCCAGTTCCTTTTTCAATTCCAACCGGTTCCAAAATTTCTTCTCTGTATTTTTCCTGGAATCTAATTACCGCCTTCTTGGTTAACTGACCAAAGTAACCAGTAATTTCTCCTTCAGGATAAACCTCGGGGTCTTTGGCTAGGCATTTTTGAAGTTCTTTAACTTCTGTCCCCTGAGAACCTAATTTAAGATTACTCTTGAATTGAAAAGCCGGCTCCTTTTCAATAATTTTTGCTCGTTTGCCATTTTCAATCTCAATAAATCCAGCATTTTCTAAAATTTCTTTAGCCTGCTCTGGGTTAAATTCATAAACCTTGGAAGGTTTTTCGAATCCGTAAATTTCTGGCAAAATGGGGGAGTCAACCACTTTACCCCTACCCCCCAAAACTTCTTTTACAATTTTCTCTTTATTGGTTCCGTAATTTAAGGCCTGCCTTACTTCTTTTTCAGATAGCACCTTTGATCCGCTAGCTGGCGGATTCAGATTAAAAAATATGGCAAAATATCTGGGTAAAGAAAGGGAATAAAAATTAAGCCCTAAATCACATATCGGCAAATTTTTAATAGAAGTTAGGGAAAATCCTTTAATCTCTCCTTTCTTAGCCGCCTCAATTAGGTCTTCCTCACTTTCAAAAAATTGAAAGGAGATTTGGGAAAGGTATGGGCTTTGACCAAAGTAATTTTGATTTCTAATTAAATCTAAAGATTTGATATTACCCTGTTGGTCTTGAATTATATTTTTTAATTTATAGGGGCCCGAACCTACTGGTTTTAAATTATAAATTGCTAAAGGAAAATTTTGAGGGGAAATATCTTTCCAGATATGTTCAGGGATTATTTTTACTGTACAATTTTCAAGAAAAACAGCTGAAGGATTTTTTAATTTGAAACGCAAAGCTTTTTCAGAAATTTTTTCCACTTCCACCCCTAACCAATTTACTCTCAAAGGACTCTTAAAATCGGGATTTTGGATGGTCTTGATAGTAAAAACTATATCGTCAGCTCCAAGTTCTTCACCATCATGCCAAAGAACATTTTCTTTTAAATAAAATTCATAAACTTTCCCTTCTTCAAGAATTTTGTACTCCTTTGTTAAATCAGGAATAATTTGACCCTCGGGGCTATATTTCATTAGGCCAGAAAAAATAATCTCCACTAAATCCCGATCGACGTCAGAGGCCTCAGCATAAATAGGATTGATGAACCTAGGTGAACCTACTACTCCTTCAATATAGGTTCCACCCTCAGCCGGTTTAATTTCAGTATTTTTAAAATAAAAATTAATTGAGAGAAAAAGAAATGAACTGAAAAATAAAAATAAAAAGATAAAAAAAACAATTCCCTCTTTTTTGGTCAGGACTTTAAAAAATTGCCTCCATTGAGATTTACTTGGCAATTTCATTTTAAAAAAATGAGGTTTAATAGAGCTAAAATTATAAATAATGCTCCAAGAACTACCGTAGCCCAAAAAATCTTTTTCTGGATACCTCGTCTGGTAGCATAAAATCCACCTCCGCCTCCAAAAGCCGATCCTAAAGCTGTTCCCCTTTGTTGTAAGAGGATAAAAACAATTAAAAAAACAGCAACTACAATTTGGACAATTGGTAAAAATTCTTTCATAGTTATTCTTCTACTACTACCCTTCTTCTAGGCTGGTAGAGACCTAAGAGAAGGCTTACTCCCCAGATAATAACCGTCGTCCAGAAGAGAGGAATAATTCCCTGGATAACTAATTCGGGAAATAAAATATCCACAGTCCAGACCATGACCATATTGATTACTAAACTGAAAAGACCAAAAGTTAATATTCTCAAGGGCAAAGTAATCATTTTTAAAACCGGTTTAATAAAAAAATTAATTAACCCTAAAGCAGAGCCAACCAGAAGTAAAATTTGCCAAGAGGCAGTGAATTCTATTCCAAAAAGACTAGATTGGCCAGGAATGATTTCTAAGCTTACTCCGGGAACAAATTTAGTGGCTAAGAAAATTCCTAAAATTCCAGCAATAATTTGTAAGATTAAACTATTCATTGATTAAGGATAGCAAAGATTTAATTTTCGAGCAAGGTCATATCCCGTAATTTTCTGTGATAGGAAATGGCGAAGCGATGGGCTTCGTCGCGGAGTTGTAAAATTAAATTAAAAATTTCCTTGGGTAAACTTTTTAATAAAATTGGTTTCCCCGCACCAGAAACTTTGTTTCGGTGCGGGACTGGTCCAACACCGAGCTTTGCCCTGGTGCTGGGTTTTTGACCTTCGATAAATAACTTATTCTCTTTTTTTGCTAAACTTATAACTTTTATCTTATTTCTGGTTTTTGACTTTGAGCGTAGCTGAAAGCTGCGCGATTCCTCACCCTCTAAATCGGATGCCTTTTTCATTGCTTTCTTTAAATTTTTTAAAACTTGATTTTTCACTCTTTCTTTAAGATTGCTGGCCTTCCCGATATACAAAAATTCTCTGTTTTTTTAAAAACATAAACTCCCGAGCTTTTTGGCAATTGAGGAATTTTGGTTTTTTCTACAAATCTAAATCTCATACTTAATCAATATCGCATTCTTGAAAGATTTTCAAATTTGGAGTATAATTGACTACTTGTATGAAACAAGATTTCATCAAAAACTACCACAGTCCCTCCCGCCGCCCATCAAAGGAAACTTATATAAAGATTAGGGGAGCGAAGGTTCATAATCTAAGGAATATTGATTTAGATATACCGAAAAATAAACTGGTGGTGATTACGGGAATTTCGGGTTCGGGCAAGAGTTCCCTGGCTTTTGATACTTTGTACGCTGAGGGTCAAAGAAGATATGTTGAAAGTTTATCTGCTTATGCTAGACAGTTTTTGGGAGTGATGGACAAACCCGAGGTTGATAAAATTGAGGGAATTTCACCAGCCATTTCCATTGACCAAAGAAAAGCCGCTCATAATCCTCGCTCAACCGTAGGAACTATCACCGAAATTTACGATTATTTAAGGTTATTATTTGCCAGAATTGGTAAACCCCATTGTCCCAAATGCGGCAAAGAAGTAACTCGGCAAACCATTGACCAAATTACAGAGCAGGTAATGAAACTCCCTAAAAATAAAGAGATAGCCATTTTGGGTCCGGTGATTAGGGGAAGAAAAGGGGAGCATCAGGGAATTTTGGAGGAAATTCAAAGAGGAGGATTTGTCAGGGTGAGGATTGACGGAATTTTACACAGAGTTGAGGAAGCAATCGCTCTAAGTTTGGATAGAAAGAAAAAACATAATATTGAAGTGGTGGTAGATAGACTAATTTTAGACAAGGACTTGGATAGGTCGAGGTTGGTTGACTCATTAGAAACAGGATTGAAACTGGGAAAAGGAATGGTAATGGTGAACGATTTACTTTTCTCTGAGCATTTTGCTTGCGAGGAATGTGGAATCTCTTTACCAGAATTAGAGCCTCGGCTTTTTTCTTTCAACAGTCCTTATGGTGCCTGCTCAGCCTGCCAGGGTTTGGGAGAGAAATTAGAAGTCTCTCCCTCCTTAGTTATTCCCAATCTTAATTTATCAATTGCTGAAGGAGCAATTTTCCCCTGGGCCCACGCTTCTCATAAAATAGGTAGGCAAGGTTATTTTTGGTGGCAATTGTCCGATTTGGCTGAAGAACATAATTTCTCCTTGGACCAGCCAGTAAGGGATCTGCCCAAGAAAGTGCTGGACATAATTCTTTACGGAAACGGAGGGTTGAAGAAAGGCGATGAAGCTAAAGCTTCATCTTCACCTTCGCCTGCAAGGGCAGGCTCGGTCTTTGAAGGAGTTATCCCCAGCTTAGAAAGAAGATATCATGAAACCGATTCAGAATATACGAGAAGCGAAATTGCCGAATATATGATTGAGAGAATCTGTGAAGTTTGCCAAGGAAAAAGATTGAAACCAGAAGCCCTGGCAGTAACAGTGGGAGGGAAATCAATTGACCAAATAGTAGAAATGGGTATTAGCCAAAATCAGCAATTTTTTCAAAAAATTCAAAATTCAAAATTCAGACTTCAAAATTCAGACTTCAAAATTGCTCACCCCATTGTTAAGGAAATTATTAATCGTTTGCAATTTCTGATTGATGTCGGTTTAAATTATCTAACCTTAGACAGGAAAGCTAGCACTTTGGCTGGGGGAGAGGAACAAAGAATAAGATTGGCTACTCAGATTGGTTCGAAATTAACTGGGGTTTTATATATTTTAGATGAACCCTCAGTTGGCCTTCATTCGAGAGATCAGGGTAGATTGATTGAAACTTTAAAAAAATTAAGAGACCTTGGTAATACTATTGTTGTGGTGGAACACGACCCTCAAACCATTAGAGCGGCTGACTGGGTTTGCGATATTGGCCCAGGAGCAGGGAAACATGGCGGCCGTGTCATCTTTGAAGGAACACCAAAGGAACTGCTGAAAAGCCATACTTTAACTGGGGATTATTTATCAGGACGGAAAAAAGTAGACTACAACCCACCCACCACCCGCACACCGCCGCCAGTTAGCCCAAAATCTCAGGATTATTTAATTATTAAAGGAGCAGCTGAGCACAACTTAAAGAATATAAATGTAAAACTTCCCTTGGGGAAATTCATTTGCATTACTGGGGTTTCCGGTTCAGGAAAAAGTTCTTTAATGAATGATATTTTAGCTAAGGCTTTGATGAGAAAATTTTACAAAGCCAAAGAAGAACCGGGAAAGTTTAAAGAACTAATAGGTGCTGAAAATTTAAATAAGGTAGCCCTGGTTGATCAGTCGCCAATTGGCCGGACTCCGAGATCAAATCCAGCAACCTATACCGGAGCTTTTTCCTACATCAGAGATCTTTTTTCCAAAACTAAAGAAGCCAGAATTCGGGGGTACCAGCCCGGTCGCTTTTCTTTTAATGTTAAAGGCGGGAGATGTGAGGCTTGCGAAGGCCAGGGCCAGAAAAAAATTGAAATGTATTTTTTGCCCGATGTTTATATTCAATGTTCAGAGTGTAAAGGGAAAAGATTTAACCAGGAAACCCTGGCGGTTGAATACCGGGGAAAAGATATTGCCCAAGTTCTTGAAATGACAGTGGAAGAAGCTTTAAATTTCTTTAAAAATATTCCCGGTCTATTTCAAAAATTAAAAACCTTAAATGATGTTGGTTTGGGTTATATTCAGCTTGGCCAACCAGCTCCATCTTTATCTGGAGGAGAAGCCCAGAGAGTAAAATTGGCTACTGAGCTTTCTAAAAAGGCAACTGGGAAGAGCTTATACATTTTAGATGAACCAACTACTGGTCTGCACCCCGATGACATTAAAAAACTGGTTTTTATCTTAAGAAGTTTAGTTGATAAAGGAAATACGGTTTTAATAATTGAACACAATTTAGATGTAATAAAAAATGCTGATTGGATTTTAGATTTAGGGTTAGAAGGAGGAGAGGAAGGGGGATATATTATGGCTGAGGGAACACCTTTTGAAATTACCAAAAACAAAAAAAGCTATACTGGAAAATATTTGAAAGATATTTTAAAATAAAAGAAAGAATTAAAGGCCGCATTTTTAGATTTATGAATTACAAACCTGAAAAATCATTCACCCTGATAGAGCTATTAGTAGTTATTGCTGTTATCGGCCTTTTAGCAAGTATTGTATTGGTGTCTCTCAAACCGGTTCCGGAGAAAGCCAGGGATGCAAAAAGAATGACAGAAATTGATACCCTATCTAAAGCTCTTGAGTTTTATTGTGTTGATTATGAAAATTATCCAGAGCAAGAAAGTTTGAATTGCATAGAAGACACCGTAGGGGAACCCGGGGGTTTTGCTGAGTTAATAAGGCTTTATCTTTCTGAAATACCCCAAGATCCTCTTTACCCAAAAGAGTATGAACCAGGGAAGAAATATTGTTATCGATACAAGACAGAAAATGAAGGCCAAAAATATGAAATTCAAGTTAGATTAGAAAGAACCGGAACTGATTATACAATTTCAGGAAGTTGTGCTGGGACAGTAGGTGAGGGTGAACCTTCTCCACCGCCAGATGGAGAATTAGGTGATTCATGCACAAAGGGAAGTCAGTGTGCCTCAACTTATTGTGTGGATGATGTGTGTTGTTATACACTCTGTCCTGGCGATTGCGAAGCTTGTAACGATGAAGGAACTTGTATTGCAAGACCAGCCAATGACAATGTTGAAGTAACCACTACTTGTTATTATTGTGATGGAACCAACGGAGCCTCAGTAGTTTATAGCGGTGAGGAGGGTGTTAACTGTACTGGAGATTGTACTTATTGTGTTAATGGTAGTTGTAATGATTGGCCTGCTGGGGAACAACACGAAGGGTGTACTACTGTCTGTTATACTTGTGATGGCGGCAATTGTCTGGGCCAGACAGTGGAAGGTTCAGCAGCTACAGCCCTTGGTTGTCTGGCTGGTGATGAGGAATGTAGGCGATGCGATAATGGTACTTGTACCTATTATACCAGCGGACAACATGGGTGTTCGGCAGGACAAGAATGCAATGATTTTGGACAATGCGCTGGAGCTGCTGTACCTTGTGCTGGTCAACCAGATACTTTCTGGGGAGCTGGACCTGCTGGATGTGATGCTGCTGACCAACGTTGTTATGAAGGAGAATGTAGAACTTGCGGTGGATATCTGTATGATGATGGCTGTGATGGCTGCGCTGGACAAGGTGGAAAAGCCTGCTGGCACCAGGCAGGAGCAAGAGAAACATGTACTTCATACTGCGGCGATTTATCAGTATACGGTGGTTGTGTAGAAGAGAACTGGAATGACGATATTAACTGTACTGTGTGCCAACAATGGCACTCATGGGGTGGCTGCTATTCATGGAGTGAAACAATGATTGGACCATCCTCGTGGACTACCGACGAGGCTGGAACTAGTGGTGGTAACTGCGGCTATCGGTCATCGGGTACCCAAAGGTGTGATGTAGCAAACACAAGAGAGAGTAATCCAGTTCGGAGATATTGCGTCTGTTCTTATTAACCAAGAATAAAAGGGAAATAGTGTCAATTTTATTTTAAGGATATCCTTTGCCTGAGACTCGATCTTTAAGATAAATTAGAAAATAATGTTAGAAAAACAATGGCACCATTTTCACTACTTTTATAAAAGAAATTACCAAAAACAAAAAAAGTTATACTGGAAAATATTTAAAAACAGTGTTGAACCCTTGACAGATTTTTTTTAGTTACTAAAATGGAATATTAGCACTCAAAGGTCACGACTGCCAACCAACAACTAATAATTATGGAAATTAAACCATTAGCCGACCATATTCTTATTGAGCCAATAAAAGAGGAAGAGCGAACAAAAACTGGAATTTTGCTTCCTGAAACCGCTGAAAAAGAGCACCCAGAACAAGGTAAAGTGATTGCTGTGGGTCCAGGTAAAAAAGATAAAACAGGGAAATTCATTCCCTTGGAAGTAAAAGTCGGGGATAAAGTTTTATTTACTAAATATGGGCCAAACGAAATAAAGGTCGATGATAAAGAATATCTTATTGCCAAGGAGGAAGATATCCTTGCGATACTTGAATAAACTATTATGGCTAAGCAAATCAAATACCAAGAAATTGCTCGAAAAAAATTAAAAACTGGGGCTGATAAATTAGCCAATGCCGTAAAAATAACTTTAGGTCCTAAAGGCCGAAATGTGGTTTTGGACAAAGGCTTTGGACCTCCAACTATTACTAATGACGGGGTAACTATCGCTAAAGAAATTGAGTTGGAAGATAAAATTGAAAATTTGGGAGCAGAGATTTTTAAAGAAGTTGCTGAAAAAACTAACGATGTAGCTGGAGATGGAACAACCACTGCCGTTTTGTTAGCCCAAGCCCTTACCTCTGAGGGTTTAAAAAATGTTACGGCCGGAGCCAATCCTTTAGCAATTAAAAGGGGAATTACCAAAGGAACAGAAAAAATTATTGAGGCTTTAAAAAAGATGGCCAGGCCAATTTCTAAAAAAGAAGAAATTGCTCAGGTAGCCACCATTGCTGCTGAAGATAAAGAAGTAGGTAATTTAATTGCTGAAGTGATGGAAGAAGTAGGTAAAGATGGAGTAATTACGGTTGAGGAATCAAAGACTTTCGGTTTAGAAAAAGAGATTGTCAAAGGGCTTCAATTTGACCGGGGCTATATTTCTCCTTATATGATTACTGATTCAGAAAGGATGGAGGCAGTTTATGAAGACTCCCATATTTTAATCACTGATAGAAAAATTTCTTCTTTGCAAGAAATTCTGCCGGTAATGGAAAAAATTGCTCAAACTGGGAAAAAAGAATTAGTAATTATTGCCGAGGAAGTGGAAGGAGATGCTTTGGCTACTTTGGTGGTTAATAAACTGAGAGGAGTATTTAATGCCTTAGCCGTGAAAGCTCCCGGTTTTGGGGAAAGAAGGAAAGAGATTTTAGAAGATATTGCTATGGTTACCGGGGGCCAGGTAATTTCGGAAGAAGTTGGCTTAAAATTAGAAAATATTGAAATGAAACAGTTAGGCTTGGCCAGAAAAGTTGTTTCAACAAAAGAAAATACTACTATTATTGAAGGAAAAGGTAAAAAAGAAGACATTGATGCCAGAATTAAACAAATTAAAAAAGAATTGGAAACTACTGAATCTGAATTTGATAAAGAAAAATTACAAGAAAGATTAGCAAAATTAGTTGGGGGAGTGGCGGTGATTAAAGTTGGAGCAGCTACTGAAGTTGAACAAAAAGCTAAACAGCACAAAACTGAGGATGCCTTATCGGCTACTCGAGCCGCAGCCGAAGAAGGAATTGTTCCTGGTGGGGGAGTGGCTCTCCTGCGTTCTCTTTCAGCTTTGAATGAACTGAAGGTTGAAGGTGATGAAAAAACCGGAGTAAATATTTTGCGAAGAGCAATTGAAGAACCAATTCGGCAGATTGCTCAAAATGCGGGATTAGATGGAGCAGTGGTAGCTGAAGAAGTGAAAAAGAAAGAAGGAAGTTCCGGTTTTAATGCCCAAACCATGGAGTATCAAGATTTGATGCAATCGGGAATTGTTGACCCGACTAAAGTGGTCAGAAGCGCCTTAGAAAATGCTGCCTCGGCTGCCTCAATGTTTTTAACGACCGAAGCGGTAGTTTGTGATATCCCAGAGGAGAAAAAAGGGAAAGGCGGAATGCCTTCAATGCCAGAAGAATATTAACCCTATTGATTTCGGAAATCGATAGATTTGCGCCCCGCCAGCTGGCGGGGCGCCTTAGTTGTTAAAAGTTTTTAAATGGGATATAATTTCGTTAGGGAGAGGTGCGCCGAATTGGTAAGGCACTGGTTTGGAGAACCAGCGGGAAGAAATTCCCTTGCAGGTTCGAGTCCTGTCCTCTCCGCCAAGGTTAAATATTTAATAATTATTAATTAAAATAGAATTATGAACTGGTTTTTATCTCCCGGCATTAAAATTGTTTGTATTTTAATAGCCACCCATTTAATTAATAGAATTGGAAAAAAATTCATTGAGAAAACAATTAAAAAAGGGGTGAAAGATACTACCGGTGAAGCTACCGAAAAAAGACAAAAAACTTTAATTCGAATTTTTAACGGAGCTTTAAATGTTATCGTTTGGTTAGTGGCCATAATGATGATTTTGCCTGAATTTGGAATAAATGTTGGGCCAATCTTGGCCGGGGCGGGGATTTTGGGCGTGGCTTTAGGATTTGGCGCCCAATATATGATTCGAGATTTTTTGGCCGGACTTTTTATAATTTTGGAAAATCAATATCGAGTAGGGGATGTAGTTTGTTTAGATGATACTTGTGGCGGAGTAGAAGATATTACTTTAAGGAAAACCGTTTTAAGAGATTTGGATGGAAAAGTTTATCATATTCCCAACGGTTCTTTTAAAATGGCAGCCAATCTAACCAAAGATTTTTCCCGAGCCCATATGAATGTCTCGGTGGCTTACAAAGAAGACTTGGATGAAGTAATGCGATTAATCAATAAAGTAGGGCAGGAAATGGCAACTGAGGATCCCTGGAAAGAATATATTAGAAAACCCATTCAGGTGGCCGGGCCGGGACCTGATAAGTTTGGCGATTCGGGAATAGAAATAAAAGTACTGGGAGAAACCAAACCTCTTAAACAATGGGATACCCTAAAAGAATTTAGGCGAAGATTGAAAATCGCTTTTGATAAAGAGGGAATAGAAATCCCTTTTCCTCAGGTGTCAATCTGGCCAAGAGGAAAATGGGAGAAGTAATTAATGTTGAACCCGATTGATGAAATAAAAAATCGGTTAGATATTATCGAGGTTATTGGAAGTTATATTAAATTAAAAAAAGCGGGAGCAAATTGGAGAGCTCTTTGTCCTTTTCATTCAGAAAAAAAACCTTCTTTTTTTGTTTCGCCAGCCAGGCAAATCTGGCATTGTTTCGGCTGCGGAAAGGGCGGTGATGTTTTTGGATTTGTTAAAGAGATTGAGGGGGTAGAATTTGGTGATGCCCTACGGATTTTGGCTCAAAAAGCTGGAGTAGAATTAAAAAGACAACCACCAGAATTGCGAACTGAAAGACAACGGCTTTCTGAAATTTGTGAATTGACAACTAAATTTTTTGAAAAACAACTTGAAGAAAGTAAAGCTGGTAAAGAGGCAAAAAAATACCTTTTGGAAAGGGGAATTAATGAGGAAGGTTTAATGAAATGGAGAATAGGTTATGCCCCCGATGTCTGGCAAGGACTATCTGATTTTTTAAGTTCGAGAGGATACCAAAAAGGAGAAATTGAAAAAGCGGGATTAGGGTTATCTTCTGAACGAGGCTCATTTTATGATAGGTTCAGGGGAAGAATAATTTTCCCAATTTCTGATTTAAATTCCCAAGTGGTCGGTTTTACCGGAAGAGTTTTTAAGGGCAGAGATAAAACGGAAGTGGCAAAATATGTGAATACTCCCCAGACTTTACTTTATGACAAAAGCCGGATTTTATATGGCTTAGATAAAGCAAAAGTAGAAATTAGAAAAAAAGATTTTTGCATTTTAGTTGAAGGAAACACTGATGCCATAATGGTTTCCCGGGCAGGTTTTGAAAATGTGGTGGCTACTTCCGGCACCGCTTTAACCCCCTTTCAATTAAAAATTTTGAAGCGCTATTCTGACAATTTACTTACGGCTTTTGATATGGATGTTGCTGGAGATGCAGCAACCAAAAGAGGGACTGATTTGGCTCAGCTCCAAGGATTTAATGTCAAAGTAATTATTTTACCGAAAGATTTGGACCCAGCTGACGTTGTTTTTAAAAATCCAAAAGATTGGGGAAAATATGTAAAAGAAGCCAAATCAATACTCGATTATTATTTTGAAAGTGCCTTTTCTAAATTTGATAAAGATAGCCCTGAAGGGAAAAGAGAAATTTCAAAAATTTTGCTTCCTGTAATAAAAAGAATTCCGAACAAAATAGTCCAATCTCACTGGGTTGGAGAACTGGCTAAAAGATTAAGAGTAAAAGAAGAAGACATTGGCGAAGAATTAAAAAAAGTGAAACTGGAAGGGTATTCGGAAATTTATGGTTTGGAACCAGAAGAAATAGAAACTCTTCCTCCAAAATCAAGAAAAGAATTAATAGAAGAAAGATTAATAATTTTAATTTTAAAAGCTTCTGAAAATGTGGAGATGGTTCAAAAAAATCAACTAACTTGTTTTTCGCCTCAAATTCGGGAAATTTTGATTAACTTAAAAGCAAATCCCAATTTTGATCCCAAAAAACTTAATCCAGAATTAGCTAATTTGTTTAACTACCTTGCCTTAAAATCAGAGATAGAGGAGATGGAAGAAAAAGAGATTGAGCCTGAAATCCAATACTGCCTAAAGGAGCTAAGCTCCCTGGAAATTAAAAACAAATTAGATCAGATTTCCAAAGGAATTAAAAAAGCAGAAGAAGAAAAGGACTTGAAAAAAATTGAAAAATTAACTCAAGAATTTAACCAATTAGCCAAAGAAATTAGTCGATGAAGTTTGCCTCCTTCGGAGTTTGCCTTCATCTCCACCTTCACCCTCACTTTGTTCGGGGTTCGGTAAATGAAAAAAATAAAAAAGAAAATTAAAAAAAGAGCTGGAAAGAAAGTTATAAAAAGAAGAAAAAAATTCCAGAAAAGGAAAAAGACTTTTAAAATTCCTCGTGGTCGGCCCAAAAAAGTTTTTCTGCCAGAAAAATTTCAGCAATTGGTTGAAAAAGGAAAACAGCGAGGTTTTATTACTCCCGCCGAAATTTTATCTTTTTTCCCGGAAATAGAAAGAGATATCAAAGGCTTGGAGAAACTGTATGAAGATTTGGAAAAAGAAGGAATTGAAGTAAAAGAAGCTAAAGAATTTTTGGAGATAAAAGAAAAAAAAGCTGTAAAAAAACTCTCAATAGCGAAAATCGACCCCATCCAGATGTATTTGAAAGAAATTGGGGCCTTATCTTTTGTCACCGCTGAAGAAGAGAAGGAATTAGCCAAAAGGATTGAAAAGGGAGAGGAAGAAGCAAAAAATATATTAATGAGAGCTAATTTAAGATTAGTGGTTTCAATTGCTAAAAGATATATTGGCCGTAGTCCAAATTTAACCTTGCTCGATTTAATTCAAGAAGGGAATATTGGGCTCCGGAGAGCAGTAGAGAAATTTGATTGGAGGAGAGGTTATAAATTTTCGACTTATGCCACTTGGTGGATAAGGCAGGCAATTACCAGAGCTTTGGCTGATCAGGCCAGAACCATTAGAATCCCGGTTCATATGGTAGAAACCATTTCCAAATATACTCAAGTTAGAAGAAGGCTTTTACAAAATCTTGGTAGAGAACCCTTACCAGAAGAAATTGCTGCTGAAATGGGGATTGAGACGGATAAAGTTCGCCATATCATGAAAATTTCTCAGGAAACCATCTCTTTGGAAACACCAGTAGGGGATGATGAAGAAGACAGCGTGCTTGCTGAATTTATTGAGGATGAAAAAGCGCCCCCTCCTTCTTTAGGGGCAGCCAGAACTTTGCTTAGAGAAAGGCTAAAAGAAATTTTGGTTGATTTAACTCCCAGAGAACAAAAGATTTTGGCAATGAGATTCGGCTTGGAAGACGGGATTACCCACACTTTGGAAGAAGTGGGTCAGGTGTTTGGTGTAACCCGAGAGAGGATTCGCCAAATTGAAGCCAAATCCCTCGAAAGAATAAGAGAACACAGGGGATTAAAAAAGTTAGGCGGTTATTGATTTTTTATTAAAAATTTGTAGAATTAAAATACATTCCGCGGTGGCGCAATGGTAGCGCGGGTGCCTGTTAAGCACTAGGTTGTAGGTTCGAATCCTACCCGCGGAGCACATATTTGACAATACCATAGCAATGTGGTATTGTTTTATATTCGCATATTAAAAAATTGAATATACAAAGAATAAATTATTTTAAAGAAGGAAGGAGGTGAAAGATATTATTCAAGACGCTAAGATTCTTCATGGTAAGTTGATCAATAAAATTAAGGAGGATATGAATGTCTGAATTAAAAGCTGCGGAAAGAAAACCATTTCATGAATCAATAGTAACAGTTATAAAAGGTGTTGACTTTGCAAGAGAGCTCGAGACCATTTCGCTTATCCTTATATTTACCAAGGTCCCGGCTAATCACAAGATGATTGTATCTGCCCTACAGGAAAAAGCGGAGGAATTAAACTGTTCTGATCTACCACAGCTCGAAGCCGCAATAAAGAGTCTTGAAGAACAGGAGGTTGAAAAGAAGGAAAAAGAGGAAGAGAAATCCTGAGAGATTCAATGTAAGTGGCGAGGTAGCATCATTAAACCTACTATCTCGCCCTTTTTATTTTATAAAACTAAAATTTTCTAATTCTTCCCTCATTTTCCTCCAATCAAAAGTTCTAAGTGCGTTCTGTAGGGGGAGCCCACTATTGACAATACCAACGAAGTGTGGTATTATTTGATTTAAAGGAGGTAATTAAAGTGAAAACTTTAATTCAAGAGAGATTGAACCACATAATAGAGAAAGTTCTGGAAGCTGCCGATTACGGAGCCTGGGATCACGTAACACACCATTTGCATAATCTGACACATAGAGATTTTACTGGAATGAATTTCCACTTTGATCTGAATCTGTTGAAGGTGCAAGATCCAGAGGAAACGAAGACAATAATACGGAACTTTTTCAAGAAGGTAACGAGTATTCCTGATGAGAGGATACTGTTTACCGAAAGGGTTTGATCCTCAAAAAGGTAGCGGGGCTCAAAACGAGTAAAGAAGTCACGTCTTCTACCGTCCCGCTTTTCTCCCTAAGTAAGTGTTAAAAAATAAGATTTATTTAGGACAAGAAATCAGCTTATTAGCTGGTTTTTTGTTTGAAAAACCTCTAATTCTTCCCTTATCTTTACCCAATCTAAGGTTCTGAACGTGTCCAATAGGGGGAGTCATGTTCGGTCGCTTTCTCAAGAAGGCGGTTTTTTGGTAGAATAAAGAAGAAAGATGAAAAAATTAGTTCTATTAGGATTTAAGGGAGATTGCGCCGGAAGACATTACAACGAGACTTTAATTAAACTTGCTCTTCAAAAAAAAATAGAGTTAATTTGTGTTGATCGAGGACAACCAAAAAATATTTTAAAAAATCCTTCTCTGGAAGAAATGCAAAAATTAATTAAAGAAAGGAGAATCCAGTATTTAGATTTACAGAGTCCAAAAGATTTTAAAAAGTATACAAACCTTTCAAATATTGATGTTGTCTTTATCGTTACCCCTGATACTACTCATTGCGAAATTAGTCAAGGATTTTTGGGAAAAGCACAAAGGATTTTTATTGACAAGCCACTGGATGCGATTTTGAGAAACGTAAGAAAGTTAGAAACTTTTTCTGGAGTAGAAAAGGTCGTTTTTGGTCACGATCACTATTTAGCTAAATTTTATCCATTTCAAATTCAGATTGATAAATGGTTAAATCAGGGAATAATAGGTAAAGTGCAAAAAATCGAATTCCGATTATTAGAACCATCTATTATTCCTCATCATCGAATCGCCGCTCTCGATTCAGGAATGATTTATGATCTATTTTCTCATGGAGTGTCAGTAGTAGCAGCTGTGCCAAGTAAAGGGGCTTATCCTGATCTAGAAATTTTAAAAAAGCTCCAAGTTCTTAAAGTACAAGTTGCTAAATATTTAAAATGCAGAATAAAAGGATGTTCTTGTGCTAAAGTGGAATTCGAAATTCCAGTTAAAGGAAAGAGCGTTTTTTGTCAGGCCAGAGTAGGGAAGGGGGTGGGGAAAAATTTTGATAAAATATTAAAAATTATTGGGACCGATGGAGAAATTTTAGTTGATATAGACAAATATGATTTTATTATTTCTGATCGGAGAGGAAAAAAAGTGAAAGAAGGGAAGCTATCTCAAGATTATGCCCAGGCTTTTCTTTCTGCGGCAATAGATTTACAAAAACCTCTTTATCAGATACCTGGGATAATACCTTTTGAAGCAGCTAAAGAAATCCTTTTTATTTTAGACGAAGCGGAATGGAAAAGAGAGCCTAAAGGAAAATTTCCAAGATATTCAGTTGGTTCTTCGATAGCTACAATAGAAGCAACGATTAAAGATAAGATTAAGAGAAAATTTTAATTAAGATACAAAAACTTTTTATACTGTCTCATTTGTCTCATTTTAGCTTAAAACAGCCCGACCGAGAGGCCTTGTGAGACAGCCCCAAAAGCCTCCGAATTTGTTCCTGAAACACGGGTTCTAGACCGACTACGGGAGCCAAGATTTTTCAAGTCCATCAGGGCTTGATTTTTTTTTGATGATTTCTTAAAATCTCTTTAGATCTCTTATTTGTTCTTTATTCTAAAGATTGGCCCCCAAGCGGACCCATTTGCACTAGTGAAACGTCATTTGCATTTGGAAGTTGACTCATTAGAGTTAATCTCGGCATCTAACTTCCTTGAGGCATGGGTAGGCGTTGGTTCTGATGCCGATTGGGTAAATGGAGAGAGACTTCAAGAAGTGCTAGGGTTGGTTACCTCCAGGGCCATAGGGTTGGCAGAACACCAACCCTTTTATTTAAATTAAATCTCTATCAACCAAGTTCTAAAATCGTCCATTAATTCTTCACAATTCTCAAACACAAAGGTTCGAAAATCGTCCCACCTGGGGAGCAAATTTCAAACCTCAATTGTTTTAGGTTGACTGATTGTTTTTTAGATGTTAATATTATTCACACAAGATAGTTGCCTAATGAAAATTTAGTCGAGTTTATTCAGGGAACTAAACTTTAGGATAAAACCTTAAAACATTAATTAATTTATATCACAATCATGGAAGGAACAATAAAAAATCTTACAGATAAAGGATTTGGATTTATTACCGTTGATGGTGAAGAGAAAGATTTATTCTTTCACAGAAATGAACTTAAGGGCGTAACCTACGAAGAGTTAAAAGTAGGCGACAGGGTGTCTTTTGAGAAGACTGATTCTGAAAAAGGACCCAACGCAACAAACGTAACCCGTCTTTAAGAATTAATTCAGTAAATCAGATAGATGAAATTAAGCCCATTCTTGGGCTTTTTTTCATAAAACCAGGCTCTAACATCGTCCAGCCAGAGGAGCTACGATTTTTCGGCCGCTTTCTCAAGAAGGCGGTTTTTTGGTAAAATTAAATTATGGAAGAAGAAATCAAAATCCAAAAACTAATAGGTGTAAAGGATTTATTCCGAAGTTCTTGGAATATCTATAAAAAGGATTTCAGGAAGTTTTTGATAATAGCGGTTATTTTTTTTGGAATTACTGGTTTAATAATGACTTTTATTGGTCCAGAAGTTCCCGAAATTCCTGAAGCAAAAGTTCAACCCGCCCCATTTCCTATTTATACGTCCAGAGGAGCCGAGCCGCTTTTGACTCTACCTTGGTATTTCTTTTCCCTCATTATTTTAGTTACAATGTTCATAAGCATCTTAGGAAGCGTTTCTCTTATTTCTGCGGTCAAAGAAGTTCCCAAGGACTGGAAAATTAAGGATGTTCTTAAAGAGGGTTGGGCTAAATTTTGGCCTTTCCTTTTGATTTCTCTATTAACTGGATTGGTTATTGGGTTAGGATTTCTTCTTTTTATAGTTCCTGGTATTATTTTTACAATCTGGCTTGCCTTTTCAGCTTACGCAGTCGTCTGCGAAGATAAAAAAGGATTTAAAGCGCTTTCCAGAAGTAGAGAGCTAGTCAAGGGCCACTGGTGGGCAACAGCTAAGAGGGTTTTCGCTATAATGATTATTACCTTTCCTCTTTCTCTGGGTGCCCAATCTATTCCTTATTTAGGTCAATTTGCCTTTACAATTCTCTTTACTCCATTTTCTATAATTTACTATTATCTTATCTACCAAAATCTTAGAGAGATAAAAGATTAACCCGTTTAAAATATCAGGTAATTGCAGCCATTAAACAGGGCCTGACGTTGTCTCGCAGGCAGAGCTCTAGAATTTGAAATATGTTTATCTTTAATTACTCAACCACAATAGATCCTCTGTTACGAGGTATTAGGATTTATGTTCCAGAATTTTCTGGAATGAAAGCCGGGGATGAGGTGTTGGATGTTTGTTGTGGGACAGGAGACCAAGTTTTTTATTATGCTAAAAGAGGCATTATCGCTACGGGAGTAGATTTGAATCCCGGTATGATTGAGATGGCGGAGAAAGATAAAAGAAAACAAGATTTGAAGAATGTTTCATTCCAAATAGCCGACGCCAAAAGTCTACCATTTAAAGATAACTCTTTTGACTATGCTTCTATCTCTTTTGCCCTACATGAAAAAGAGAGGATAGCCAGAGATAAAATAATTTCTGAGATGAAAAGGGTTGTTAAGAAAGAGGGAAATTTAATTTTTATTGATTTTCAAGTTCCTCTACCTAAAAATCTCTATTCTTACTTTATAAAAGCCGTGGAATATCTTGCCGGGAGAGACCATTTTAGAAGTTTTAAAGATTATCTTGGGCAAGGAGGATTAGATGAAATATTAAATAAAAATCAACTCCAAATAGAAAAAAGAGATTATACAAAGAGTGGAATCATAACAATAATAAAAACAAAAAATATTTAATTTCTGTTTCCTTGAGTTAAAAATATGAATTGGAAATATATTTTAATTGTGGTTATTCTGGCTGCGATTGTTGGTGGAGGAACTTTATGGTTGACAAGGGAAGAAGTTCCCCTTGCTGAATTTCCCGAGATAGAGCGACTAGAGAAAGCTAAAAGTGATAGTGACCAGTTAAGAAATTTGTGTATAAAATTTGTCAGAAAGGTAGCTGAGAATTATTTTGATGACGAGGCCACCCCGTATCCAGAGAAATTGGAAATTAAAGGCAATTGGGAATCCTATCTAACCCTGTATCACCAGGGAGAAATCAAAGGAGAGGGGAAAGGGGAAAATGAAATATTGGCTTTAGCCTTAGAGGAAGCAACAAAAATTGCCCTCAGTGATAAAAGAAGCGAGAATTTAACCAAAGAAAATCTCAAAGAGGTAAGATTCTTAGTCAAATTTTTATATCCTCCCAACCAGTTTTCTTTTGTTGAATACAATGGGGAGGGAAAAGAGCTTATTGGCGATTTAGTGGCAATCCGGAATTTAGACAAAGAAATAATTTTAGAGAAAATTGAACAGGGAAAAGAATTTTTGTATCGGATGATAGATGAAGAAGAGAAAGGATTTCATAAATATTACTATGCCTTAAAGGACGAGTTTGAAGATAGGCTACATACGGTATATTCTGCTTCAATTATCTATACCTTTTTATACATTAATGATTTTGAAAGGGACGAAAAAATTTTAGCAAATATACCTGATTGGGGAGACTTTCTTCTTTCGATGCAGAACAAAGACGAAAAAGAGTATGGTGCCTTTCATTATTCATATTATTTGAGCACCAAAGAGAAGGAAAAGAAATTTGTAGTGGGAACCAGTGCCTTAAGTATATTTACCTTACTGAGATTATATGAGTTGACTGATGACTCAAAATATTTGGAATCGGCGAAATTGGCTGGCGATTGGTTGATTACCATGCAGGAACCAGCGGGTACTATGAAACCCTATGTCAGACATTCTGATGGCAAATGGCTTTATGGTAAAAAAGAATCTCTTCTTTATGAGGGCCAGGTTCTTTCGGCCCTCTCTAAGCTTTATCAAATTACTAGTGATAGAAAATATTATGATACGGCTGAAAAAATTGCTGAACTGTTTGCCAAAAAATATGAAAAAGAGCAAGGCTATATCAAGGGCGAATATCGAGAGAAAAATCCAATATCAAACTCCTGGGTAGTAATGTCCTTAATGGATTTTTACCGAGTGAATCAAAACGAGCGTTACCAAAAGATAATTTTTGAACTGAGCGAAAAGATTTTAGAAAATCAAAAACCGAGTCCCGCCGTGGGGCGGGACGAAGGTGAAGATGACCTTTTATATTGTGGTGGTTGGGGTGGAGCTTATTCAACTAGCGGAATGGGCTGGATAAGTGAAGTGATGGGAGAAACCTATAGATTCTGTAAGAAACAAAACAGAAAGGGTTGTGATAAATACAAAGATTCGGTGATAAGAGTAGCAAGATGGATTGTCCAGAATACCTATTCAGAAGAAAATACTTTTTTTCTGAAAAATCCCGAAAGAGCAATTGGAGGTGTTTTTTGGAATCAATCAAATAAATATGTCAGAACTGATTCGGTCTGCCATGCTTTAAATAGTTATGTCAGAATAATCAATGATTTAAAGGCAGACTTATTCCTTTCCATTCCAGAGCAACCATTGGAAACAATTCTCAATGAGATAAAAAAATAAACCCCCGCCAGATTCTGGCGGGGGTTATTCATTTTGGCTTATCTTCCGAATCTTTGGGTTCTTCTTTTTGCCCAACAGTCTCGACAATAAATTGGTCTGTCTGGTGATGGTTGAAAGGGAAGCTCAGTTATTTCTTTTCCACAATCAGCACATTTCCAATTTCCCTTAACCATTTCCCGAGGAGGGAAATCCCTTCCCGGTTCGTTAAATTTTTTGAAGACCATAGGAAATCGATATACGAGTTAAAAATAATAAAGCGACCTTTTTTATGACTCTTAAGCCGCTCTACTTAATTGGGCCTTCGTTAATTTTTTGAAATTATTAAAGACTTACTTTAAGATATCTCGACTTATATGTCTAAATTTAGAATAACCTTTTATCTTTAACAAGTCAAGTGTCAAGTGTAAAAAGGGCTTGACATCTTTGCTTTCTTAGTTAGAATATAATAATGACAATCAAGGAAAGCAAAAATTTAATATACGACCGGTTTCCATTGTTGAAGAGGTACGAGGGCTACAATACCGTTGACCCGAATAAATGTTTTCTTGAAAGTTTTAATCCGGTAGACGATAGAATAAAATTATATTTTAAAAACGGAAGAGAGACGGTAATTCGAGCCAAAAATCTTGAAGGAGGACGAGAGTTGGACCTGATTGAAAATAGATTGAAAGATTTTATTGATAAATCTTACGAGGAAATTTTAAATATGAATTTTTAATAAAAACTATTTAGAGGAGAATTTTAGCCCCCCACCAAATTTTGGCGGGGGGTTTGATTTTTAAGAGAGTTAGTAATAAAATAAAAATAATGAATGAAAATACGATTTTAAAAGTAAAAAATTTAAATGTAGAACTGGATGGAGAAAAGATAATTGAAAATTTAAATTTTGAGGTGAAAGAAAAAGAAACTTTAGTGATTTTAGGTCCCAATGGGGCAGGGAAGACCGTTTTACTTAGAACTTTGTTGAGTCTTTTACCTTATCGAGGGGAAATTCAATGGCAGAAAGGATTAAAAATTGGTTATGTTCCCACTGGACTTCCTTTAACCAAAGAGATCCCATTAACTATAAAAGAATTTTTTGATTTAAAAGGAATTTCTCAAAAAGAAGTCCTTGAAGTTTTAAGGGCAGTGGGAATGGCAGACTCTGAAATTTTAGGAAAAAGAGTAGCCTTTCTTTCTTCGGGTCAATTTCAGCGGCTTTTAGTGGCTTGGGGTTTAACTGGTAATCCTCAGGTTTTACTTTTTGATGAACCAACAGCCGGAATTGATATTGGAGGAGAGGAAACTATTTATACTCTTTTAAAAAAACTCAGAAATGAAAAAGAATTAACTATTCTCTTGGTTACTCACGATTTAACTATTGTTTATAAATTAGCTGATAATGTTATTTGTTTAAATAAAAAAGCATTATGTCAAGGTCTTCCCCTAGAAGTTTTAACTCCTCAGCACCTATCTCAACTTTATGGAGGAGAAATAAAATTCTATCAACATAAACATGAATGAGCAGTTTCTCCTTAGTTTAATCACTGGAATTTTTATTGGAGGAGTAGCCGGCTACTTAGGTTCTTTAATGGTTTCTAAAAGAATGGCTTTAGTAGGGGGAGCCTTGGGTCACTTAACTTTACCAGGGATTGCCTTGGCTCTCATTTATGGTTTCGATGTTTCTCTGGGAGCTTTGCCTTTGGTGGCTTTGGGAATAATTTTGATATGGTTATTTGAAATTAGAACTAAATTACCAACGGAGGCTTTAACAGCGGTAGTTTTTGCTTCAGGAGTAGCTGCTGCCTTTTTAATTTTGCCCTCAGAGAAAACCGTCACTGCTTTAATTGGTGATATTTCTCAAGTAGAGCTTTATGGGAGTATAATTTCTATAATTTTAGCTACAATTGTCTTTCTTGTAATCCGAAAAATTTTTCCAAAGATGATTCTTTCTAATATTTCTGAAGATTTAGCTAAAGTTCAGGGGATAAATGTAAAAAAATACAATTTTATTTTTTTGGCTTTGATTGCTATTATCGTTGCTTTGGGAGTGAAAATAGTTGGTGGTCTTTTGACCGCAGCCTTAGTGGCAATACCTGCTTGTGCTGCTAGAAATGTCAGTCGAAATTTATTTCAATATTCTTATGGAGGAATGATAATTGGAGCAGCAAGCTGTGTTTCAGGGATTTTACTTTTTAAACTAACTGGCTTTCCAGCTGGCCCATTAGTTATTTTAGCTAGCACTTTCTTTTTCTTAATTTCTTTGATATTTAAGAAAAGTTAATACCTCTTGACGGCCAATAGTTATGAATGTATATTCATAATAAGAACCCGCAAAGCAGAACCTTGATTGCTTCGCAATTAAGAACCCGCAAAGCAGAACCTTGATTGCTTCGCAATTAAGAACCCGCAAAGCAGAACCTTGTTTCTCGCTTCGCTCGAAATAAGAAGAATTATGTCTCGTCCTCCAAAACCAAGAAAAGTTATTTTTGATCCGAATGTTACTTATTTTAAACCAAGAGCTGTTCCTCTTTCTGAATTAGCAGAAGTGGATTTGGGTGTGGATGAACTCGAAGCTTTTAAGTACTCTGACTTGGAGGATTTAGACCAAATTAAAGCAGCGAAGAAAATGAAAATTTCTCAAAGCACTTTTCAGAGGATTTTGAGTCAGGCTCGGAAAAAAGTAGCTGAAGCTTTGATTAAAGGAAAGGCAATAAAGATAATCAAAAAGCAACCTTGACAGTTAATATTATGGGTATATACTCATAATTAGAAAGGCCGATTTTTAAAAAAATTAATTTAAGAAAAAAATAACATGCCATTTGGAGATCAAACAGGGCCCAGAGGTTTAGGGCCAAGAACTGGAAGAGGATTGGGTTATTGTTCTGGCTATCCTTATTCTGGTTATCGAAATCCTTACGGATTTGGTTGGGGAAGAGGATTTGGTCGAGGTTTTGGTCGAGGCTGGGGAAGAGGTTGGGGATGGCCTGGTTGGGGGGATTACCCACCTTACGGACCAACTTATCCACCTTATTCTCCAGAACCTCCTACGCCAAAAGAGGAAAAAGAAATGTTGAATGAAGATTTGAAAGCCTTAAGAGAAGAAATGAAAGCAATTGAGGAAAGAATAAAAGAATTAGAAACTAAAAAAACCAAGAAATAATATGTCTAATGGACGCGGATCTGGTCAAAGGCCAGGAGGAGGCCAAGGTTTAGGTAGGGGTGGTAGAGGTCGCCAACCCGGTGGTTTCGGTTTGGGGCCTTCAGGAGAATGCACTTGCCCGAAATGCGGCACTAAAGTTCCTCATCAAACCGGAATTCCTTGTTATGAGTTAAAGTGTCCTCGTTGTGGTCAGCCTATGACCCGAGGTCGTTAAGTTTATATATGAAAGTTTGCATCTGTGCCACTGGCCCTAATTTAAATTCTCAAGTTTCACCGGTTTTTGGCCGTTGTCCTTATTTTTTAGTTGTAGATAGCAAAACCGAAGAATTTAAAGCCATTCCTAATCCAGCTCTTCAGGCTGGTCGAGGGGCAGGAGTTGGTGCAAGCCAGCTTGTAGCTTCAGAAGGAGCAACAGCCGTAATTTGTGGAAACTTTGGTCCTAATGCTTTTTCAGTTTTACAAATGTCCGGGATTAAGATTTATCCCGGAGTTTTTGGTTTAACTATTAAACAGGCTATAGATAAATATAATAAAGGCGAGTTAAAGGAAATGAAAGTTCCTTCTGTCCCTGGCCGTTTTGGTTTCGGCTCTCCGGGTGGGGGAGTAGGTCCTGGGCCAGGGAGAAGAAGAGGAAGGTAAAATATGCCAGATATTTTTAAAAAAGGTCAAAAGGCAGCATTGGTAGCGGGGACTGCTACTATCTTTTTTGCCATAGCTAAAGCTGTAGTAGGTTTTATTTCGGGCAGTATTGTTTTGATGGCAGACGCTATCCATAGCGCTGCCGATTCTTTTTCTACATTTTTTGCCTGGTTCGGTTTAAAAATTGCCCAAAAGTCACCAACGGAAAAATTTCCATACGGCTTTTACAAGGTAGAAAATATTACTGCCTTGGTTATTTCCGGTTTAATTTTGTTTGCCGGCTTTGAGATAATTAAGGAAAGCATCGGTAAAATTTTTACTTTGGGAGAATTAAATATTCCTTTAATAGCGGTTGGAGTAGCGGTGTTAGATGCGATAGTAATGTTTTTGATTGGAACTTATGAAATGAAAGTAGGGAAGCAAATTAATTCTCAAAGTTTAGCAGCAGATGGAAGAGAATCCAGGATGCATTTATTTTCTTCATCTCTGGTTTTGATAGGTTTGTTTGCTACTTTCTTTAAAATTATGTATTTGGAGGGAATAATGGGGATTTTAATTTCTCTTTTTATTTTCAAGATTGGGATTGAATCTGGAAAAGATTCTATTTTTGCCTTAATGGATGTTTCTCCCAGCAAAGAAATAGAAGAGAAGGTAAAAAAGGTTTTAGAAGCTATTTCCGGGGTGAGAGGTTTTGAGAATTTGAAATTGAGGAAAGCCGGCCCTTTTATCTTCGGAGAAGTGGAAGTAAAATTGGGAAGAAGCGTAAATATCAATCGGGCCAGGGAAATTTCAGATAATATTGAAAAGGAAATAAAGAGAAAAGTAAAGTCAGTGGATTCTTTGATGGTGGGGGTGGCTCCGGAAATGGTGGAGAGCCAGAAGTTATGTATTCCAGTGGAAAAAGAGGAAGGATTGGATTCTAAGATTTCAGCTTATTTTGGCCGGGCTAAAAAATTTATGTTTATTGAATTAGAAAAAGGGGAAGTTAAGAATTTTTATTTTAAAGATAATCCTTTTCTAGAAAAGAAAGTAAGAGCTGGTTTGGAAGCTTCCAGATTTGTATTGGAAGAAAAAATTGACTCAATTATTACCAAAGAAATGGGGCCGATTTCTCTTCATACCCTACGGGACAATGTAGTAGATGTTTATCAAGGTATAGATGGAAACGTAAAAGAGCTTTTAGAGAAATTTTCAAAAGAAAAACTTAAACTTCTAGGAGAACCAACCAGAGAAAAGTAAGAAAAATGGCTCAAAAAATTAAAACTATAGCGATTAGCGGTGGCAAAGGCGGGGTAGGGAAGAGTACAGTGGCCATTTTATTTGCTAATAAATTAGTCAGGGAAAATAAAAAAGTTATTCTTTGTGATTGTGACGTTGAGTGCCCTAATGATTATTTATTACTCGGGCAGAAATTAAGAAAACCTCAACAAAAAGTTTATGCTGAATTCCCAAAATTAATTAAGAAAAAATGTAAAAAATGCGGCTTATGTACCAAAACTTGTAGGAGTAATGCCATTTTCCAAGCCCCGGGAAAATATCCAGTTTTTGTCAAGGATTTATGTTCGGCTTGCGGAGCTTGTTGGATAGTTTGTCCCTATGGAGCGATTGAACCTCAAAAAGAAGAAACCGGGAAGATTTTTGCTGACAGAGCAAAAGATAATTTCTGGTTAGTTACTGGTTCAGCTAAACCAGGATTAGAAGAAACCGGACCAGTGGTGACTGAAGTTAAGAAATTTGCTCTAAAATTTGCTGAAAAAAAGAAAGTAGACTATATTTTATTTGATACTGCTCCTGGCACTCACTGTCCAGTAATTTCTGCTTTATTGGATTGCGATTTAGTCTACGCAGTTACCGAACCTACTCCGATGGGAGCTTATGATTTGAACTTAATTTTAGATTTGTCTCAAAAATTAAAAGTGCCAGCCAAAGTAATTTTAAATCAGGCAGATTTGGGTGATAAAAGAAAAATTGAAAAAATTGCTAAAAATTTTAAGATTAAAATTGAAAAAGAAATCCCTTATTCAAAAAAATTAGTTGAAGCTTATTCCAAAGGCCAACTTTTAAATTTTAAACTATGAATCAAGGTTGGATTAAAAAAATTCAAGACAGAGTAAAAAAAGTTCCCATTGCTAGCGGAAGATCTAATAAATGGGGAAAAATTAGTTGGGATGATTTAGTTTTTGTCCCCGCTCAGTTGAATAAAAGGCCGGTTGATTACTACCAGGAAGAAATTTCGGCAAAAACAATTATTGGAAAAAATAGTAAAAAGCCTATTGAGCTTGAAACTCCGATTATTATCGGAGCAATGAGTTTTGGAGCAATTTCAAAGGAAGCAAAAATTGTTTTAGCCAAAGCTTCGACTTTAGCTGGGACAATGGAAAATACTGGAGAAGGAGGAATGCTGCCAGGGGAAAGAGAATTTTCAAAAAAATTGATTATTCAATATTCGACCGGTAGATTCGGAATTACAGAAGAGATTTTAAAAAAAGCTGATGCTATTGAAATAAAAATTGGACAAGGAGCAAAGCCCGGCCAGGGAGGATTACTTCCAGCAGAAAAGGTTACTGATGAAATTGCTGAAGTGAGAAAAATTGAGAAAGGAAAAGATATTCATTCCCCAGCTTATCATTTGGATATTAAAAATATTGATGATTTGAGAAAAAAAGTAGAATGGTTAAGGGAAATTACTGAAGGCGTACCGATTATTATTAAATTAGCAGCCGGGGATATTGAGAATGATCTAAGACTGGCAGTAAAAGCTAATCTAGATATAATTGCCATCGATGGAATGGAAGGAGGTACTGGAGCTGCCCCAGAAGTGATGCTTAATGAAATTGGTATTCCTACTTTAGCTGCTTTAGCCAGGGCCAGAGAAGTTTTAGATAAAATAGGAGCTAAACAGGAATTATGGATTGGCGGTGGATTAAATCAAGGAGGAGATTTTGCCAAAGCCTTAGCTTTGGGAGCAGACGCAGTATTTTGCGTCACTCCTTTGCTAATTGCCATGGGTTGTATTCAATGTGGATTGTGTTATCAAGGAAAGTGTCCAAAAGGAATTGCGACCCAGGATCCAGAATTAAGGAAAAATTTAAATGTAGAGGAGGCTTCCAAAAATGTCGCTTCATATATTAAAAATTGTACTGAAGAAATGAAGATGATTACAGGTTCCTGTGGAGAAAATAATATTCACAAATTAAACAAAGGTCATTTAAGAGCTTTAAATTCGAATATAGCTGAAATAACTAAAATTAAATTAGTTTCTGAATAAATATGGCAAAATATAAAGTAAACAAAGAAAAATGTATTGGTTGTGGCGTTTGCCTGACAAATTGCCCAGGAGCAACCAAGATAGGCGAGGATGGTAAAGCCGAGGTAATAGACCAAGAGAAACTTGAAAAATGCGGAGGGGAAAGTGTTTGTCCATTGGAAGCAATTGAGAAAAAAGAATCTGAATAAAAAATGTCCAATGAATTTTCAATTCATTTCACCTCTCAATAAATAAATTTATCTCGATGCTTGATTTAACTGATGAAAATTTTGGGCAGGAAATTCAAAATGCTGATAAACCAGTGGTGGTTGATTTTTGGGCCCCTTGGTGTAGTCCCTGTTTTATTCTTGGTCCAATTTTAGAAAAAGTAGCCAATGAATTTGAAGGAAAGTTTATTTTGGCTAAGGTTAATCTGGCCGAAGCCAGAACTATTGCCCAGAAATATGGGATTGACAGAATACCAATGGTGATTCTTTTTAATGGAGGAAAACCAACCAGTGGATTTATTGGAGCAAGACCGGAGTCGGTAGTGAGGGAACTGTTAGATAAAATGTTAAAAGATGTTAAAAAAGGAGAAATCATAAAAGAACAAGTAAGAAAAAGAGAAGAGGAAATTGGAGAAAAAGAGGAAAGAGTAGAAACAGAAAAAGGAGGAGAAAATGAAAAAATTGAAGAGATAATTGAATGGTATGAAGATTACGCTAAAAAGAACGGTTTTAGATTAAATCCTGATAGAGCGACAGTCGAAAGATTAATTAAAGGAATGTTGGAAAATGAGAAAAAATATGGAGCTCGATATTGCCCTTGTAGAAGAGTAACTGGAAATATAGAAGAAGATAGGCCTAAAATCTGTCCCTGCCAGTGGAATAAAGAAGAAATTGAAAAAGATGGTCATTGCTTCTGTGGATTATTTGCAAAGTAATATTTTTTATGAAAATCACTATTGTTTACGACAATACCGCTTTCAGGGAAGACCTTCAGGCTGATTGGGGTTTTTCTGCATTAATTGAAGTAGAAAATACCCCCAAGGTTTTATTTGATACTGGTGGAAATGGTAGAATTTTACTCAGCAATATGGAAAAATTAAGAATTGATCCCTCCTCGATTGAGGAGGTCTTTATTTCCCATCCTCATTTGGATCATACTGGAGGGCTTTCTGAATTTTTAAAGGTAGCGAATATTATCAAGATTTATGTCCCTTCTTCATTGGGTCTGAAAGTCGCTGAACCTTCGGTTCATCTCCACCCTCGCTCCGCTCGGGTAAATGAAGTCATTTTGAAAAAAGCTCAAAAAATACATGAAAATGTATTTTCTACCGGTGAACTAGAGGGAATAGAACAAAGCATGGGAGTTATAACCGAAAAAGGAATTGTTCTAATTGTTGGGTGTTCCCATCCTTATATGGGGTACATTTTAGATGCAGCCAAGCAATTTGGTAAAATATATGCAATTATTGGGGGAATGCACGGATTTTCTGAGTTTGAACTATTTAAAGATTTAGAACTAATCTGTCCTACTCACTGTACTCAGCACAAAGCTGAACTTAAAAGATTATACCCTGAAAAATACATTGAAGGTGGAGCAGGAAAAATAATTGAAATTTAAAAATGACTCTTGAAAAATATTGGCAAAAAAGGAAATTTGAGAAGACTCCGGAGCCAAAAGGTAAAGTTTTAAAAACTGGGGAAAATAGATTTGTAGTACAAGAACATTGGGCTACTCACCACCATTTTGATTTCAGATTGGAGATGGAAAGAGTTTTAAAATCGTGGGCAGTGCCAAAAGGAATGCCAGAGAAAATAGGAGTGAAACGTTTAGCAGTTGCGGTTGAAGACCACCCAATTGACTATATTGATTTTGAAGGCGAAATTCCAAAAGGTTTATATGGAGCTGGAATAGTTAAAATTTTTGATAAAGGAAAATACGAATTAATTGAAAAAACAGATAGTAGAATTTTATTTATTTTAAAAGGTAAAAAATTAAAAGGAAATTACAATTTAGTAAAAATGAAAGGCCAGAAGAATCAATGGCTTTTATTTAAAACAAAATAGGTGAACTTATCAAAAATATTTATTTTAATTGTAATTTTGGTAGCGATTGGGGCAGCAGCTTTGTTAATCAATTATACTAAACAACCTTCACCATTAACTCAGCCAATAAAATTACCAGTGAAAGAGGAAATTTCTGTACCAGAAGAAGGCGAAAAACTAGAAGCAGTGAAAATGGTAGAAATAGAAAAAATAAAAGATGAAATAAAAACAGAAATAGAAGAAGAAATTATTGAATATCAAGAAGAATCCTTTTATTCTGCAGATGATTTTTCAGTAATTTTGGAAAATAAAGAAGAATTTAAAGCTAGGTTGATAGAAAGATTAAAAGGAATGGTAATTGGAGTAAAGGTAAGTAATTTTGAGATTAATTTAAACCAATCGAAAAAATCTGCAATCTTAAAATGTGAGATAAAAGGAGCAATGTATGCCACCAATCAGTATAATATGCATTTTCTTTTAGGAGCTTACCATCTTGATTTATGGGATGATTTTAAGTCTTACCAGCCACCTTACGGAAAGAATCTTACTTACGAAGGAAAGATAGATGGAGTACCTACAAAAATTATATTTGAATTTCCTTACGAGCTTTCTCATTGTCACGAGCATGTCTGGCCAAAATAAAATTATGAAATTAGTAATTGCCTCGGGAAAAGGCGGGGTAGGGAAGTCGATGTTGACTTCGACTTTGGCAATGCTCTTTTCTGAAGATCAAAAAATAGTGGCGGTGGATTGTGATGCTGATGCACCCAATTTAGGAATTTGGCTGGGTGGAATAAAAAATTGGGATAAGACTATACCAGTGGTAGCTTCGGCTCGACCAGAGATTGATTATAATAAATGTAATGGCTGCGGGCTTTGTGCAAAAAATTGTAGATTTTCAGCAATAAAAATGGTTGGGGGCAAACCTAAAGTAAATCCATTTTTATGTGAAGGTTGCGGGGCTTGTGAAGCGATTTGCCCTCAAGGAGCAATTAAATTAAAACCAGTTCAAAATGGAGAAATTAAAATTAAAAAAACAAAATATAGTTTTCCTTTAGTCTCGGGTCAGCTTTATCCCGGAGAAACTGGCTCTGGTAAAGTAGTAGCAGAGATAAAAAACGAGGCCGAAAAATTTGAGCACAACCTAATGATAATTGATTCTGCCCCTGGTACTGGCTGCCCGGTTATTGCTTCCTTGCAAGGAGCTGATTTTGTAGTTTTAATTACCGAACCTACTCCTTCTGGATTTTCTGATTTAAAAAGAGTTTTAGAAGTGGTTAATCATTTTAATCTTCCTTGGGGTTTGATAATAAATAAATGGGATATAAATCCTCAGCTAAGTAATAAAATTGAAAATTGGGCAAATAAAAAATTTTTCGGCAAAATATCTTATGATAAAAAAATTTTCAAGGCCATTGCCAATCTAAATCCGATTCTAAAAACTAATTTAAAAGTAAAAAAAGAGATTAAGGAAATATATTCTAAACTTAAACGAGACTTGATACTTCAGTAAATTCAGCATCAAGGCTGAGCTTGTCGAAGCCTTGACTAGTATTTCTGCTTAAATTAAGGTAAAATAAGTGTGGAAAACTAAAGGTCGGTTTAAAAATTTTAAAATCTTTTAAATAAATTATGGCTGTTGAAGCTTATTGCGTAAAATGTAAAGCAAAAAGGGACATGCAAAATCCCAAAGAAATTATCATGAAGGGAAAGGGCGGAACAAAAAGAAGAGCAATGACCGGGACTTGTCCGAAGTGTGGCACCAAGATGTTCCGGATCATGGGAAAGGCCTAAGTAAGCTGAGGATAAGTAAATTAAATTAAAAAGAAATATTTTTAGCTCAAAGCCGCTATTTGCGGTTTTGAGTTTTTTTAAATTTCGAGCATCGCGAGAAATCAAGGTTCTTGAGCGAAGCGAAAGGTTCTTAAATACGGAGCATTCAAGGTTCTTGAGCGAAGCGAAAGGTTCTTAAATACGGAGCATTCAAGGTTCTTGAGCGAAGCGAAAGGTTCTTAAATACGGAGCATTCAAGGTTCTTGAGCGAAGCGAAAGGTTCTTATATTATTAAAATATGAGAAAAGGAGCCAGGGAAGTTAGCTTTTTTATTTTAGGTTTTTTAATTTTCCTTAATATTTTAGCCTGGCTGGCTGTTTATGATTTAAATAAACCTCAACTATTGGAGGTAAATTTTTTTGATGTTGGTCAGGGCGACGCTATATTTATTGAAACTTCTTTTCGGCATCAGATTTTAATTGATGGTGGACCTAGTTCTGTCATTTTAGAAAAGCTTGCCGAGAGTTTACCATTTTGGGATAGATCAATAGATTTAATAATTTTAACCCATCCCGAACATGATCATCTGGCCGGCCTGATTGAAGTTTTAAAAAGATATAAAGTTGAAAATATTTTATGGACGGGAGTGGTAAGAGGTACTGCTGAATATAAAGAATGGCAAAAATTAATTAAAAATGAAGGAGCTAAGATAAAAATCGCTCAAGCCGGCCAACTGATTGATTTCGGAAATCAATCAATGGAAGTATTGTATCCGTTTGAGAATTTAGAGGATAAAATAGTTAAAAATACTAATAATACTTCGATTATTGCTAAATTAATTTTTGGAACAAACTCTTTTCTTTTTACCGGTGACGCTTATAAATCAGTAGAGAAAAAATTTATTGAAAGCGATGTTGACTTAGACTCCGATGTTTTAAAAGTCGGTCATCATGGCTCAAAAACCTCTAATTCAGAAGCATTTATAAAACAAGTCTCCCCAGAAATTGCCGTAATTTCAGCTGGTAAAGACAATCCCTATCACCACCCTCATCAAGAAACCTTGGATACTTTAGAAAAGTGTGGTATAAAAATTTTAAGAACCGATAAAGATGGAGATATCAAAATTATAAGTAATGGAAAAAGTTATGAAGTTTCCAATTTTTAAAACTAAAAAAAGAGGGCCGAAATTTCATTTAACTGACCTCAAAGATAGAAAGGCTTATTTTGAATTGAAAGCTGGTCCAGAAATCAAAAAGTTGAAAGAATTTTTAAAGCACCACACCTTTATTGCTTATTTTTTGGGGAAAAAGAATTCTGGCAAAGGAACTTATTCTAAGATGTTTGCTGAAGTAATTGATCCAACCAAGATTAGTCATTTTTCGATTGGGGACATGATTAGAGAAGTTGATGAAGAACTGAAAATAGCCGAGAGAAAAAAGGAGCTTAGCTCCTTTTTAGAAAAGCAATATCGGGGGTTCCTTCCCTTGAAAGAAGCACTTTCTACCTTAGAAAAAAGAAATACTGAAACTCTTTTACCTACCGAATTAATTTTAGCTTTAATCAAAAGAAAAATAGCCAAGAGAAAAAAGAAAGTCCTTTTTATTGACGGGTTTCCCAGAAATTTAGACCAAATTTCCTATTCCTTATTTTTTCGGGATTTAATTGGCTACCGAGAAGATCCAGATATTTTTATTCTAATTGATGTTCCCAAAGCCGTAATTGATGAAAGGATTAAATGGAGAAGAATTTGTCCCCTTTGTCAAACCTCCAGAAATTTAAAACTCCTTCCGACATCGAAAATCAGTTATGACCCAAAAAAGACTGAATTTTATTTAATTTGTGATAATCCAAATTGCAAGGGAGCCAGAATGATTTCAAAAGAAGGGGATGAACTAGGCATTGAACCAATTCGAAAAAGATTAGAAATGGATGAAAAATTGATAGAGAAAGCTTTCTCTCTTCATGGAATTCCAAAAGTTCTTTTGAGAAATTCCCTTCCAATAAAAGAGGCTCCAAAATATGTTGATGATTATGAAATCACTCCGGAATATAGCTATCAATGGGATGATAAAACAAAATCAGTAAAAATAATTGAAAAACCTTGGCAGATACTTGATGACCGAGGGATACCCTCCTATAGTTTACTACCTCCGCCGGTAGTAGTTTCAATGATAAAACAAATAGCAGAGGTGCTATCTCTTTAAAAAACAAAGTCTTGACATCTCACTTTGCTCGATGTTAAAATTAAATTAGCCCTGCAACTTCTAGTTAGATTCTGGTACAAAAGTTTTTTTAGGAAGTCTGAAATGATGGTAGCCCTTGGGCTGCCTCTTGGACTCCCACTTGGAAATTTTTCCGGAAACGAACTATCTAGAAGCAAGCAGGGCTACCAAAAAACCGCCTTAAATGCGGTTTTTTGGTTTTGAGAGTTAATTTTTATTTATTTTTGTTAAAATTCGTTGAATTCTATTTTTGATGGGTGTTACTGGAATATTTATTACTTTATATCCTAAATTTTCATAACTTTCTTTTAGAAGCCTATTTAAATTATTTACGATTTCTATATTTTCACTCCTAGCATAATCTTTTTCAAAAGAAAGTTGTTCTAGAAAGAATATTTTTTTATATCGTCCTTTTTCACAAACTTTTATAACCTCTTGAGGATTTAATCCGCAAATTTGATAATAAGCAATACTACAAGGGACAGCATTATCAAGAAACACTATCTTATTCTTTGGTATTTTTTTCTCCCTTTCAATTTTCATTTTCAAAACCTTTCTTTGAAATTCAGCTTCATTACCCCTGATTTCTTTTAGAGACCTACCGTTAGCTATTTCTTGGCTAATATAATCCCTAGCTACATCGGGTGCTGCAAGATAGCCTAATCTTACTAATTCATTAATTACCGTTGTTTTTCCAGAAGAAGGCCCACCAGTTATTACATACCAGTTAGGAGTTATTTTTTTCATCTAAATTAAAACTTCGGGGTGCCGGGAATTGAACCCGGGTCTTACCCACCCCAAGGGTAAATACTAACCGTTATACTACACCCCGTAAAATTACTTTCGTTTACTCATTGCCTTAATACATTTAGTGCAGGCCAAAACTCGATTACCAGAAGGTAATCGAACCCATTGTAAATTTGGGTATTTTCTTTTTTTAATGGTTGGGTTATACTTTCCTCTTAATTTTACTCTTTTCCCAACCATTATTCCCCCCTTTCCGCAAATAGCACATTGTTTCATACAACTTGATTTTATCAACAATTTTTCTTTTTTTCAAGACTATGAGCGAAGAGATAAATCTCTTCTTTACCTTCGCTATCGCTCGGTGTATAATTAGAAAATATTATGGAATATTTATTCCTCATCATCGTTTTAATTTTTTCCATTGTTATTCATGAAGTTTCTCATGGAGCAATGGCCAATTATTTAGGCGACCCGACAGCTAAATATGCTGGCCGTCTGACCTTGAATCCCATCCGCCACTTAGATCCAATCGGTTCTATTATTTTACCTATTTTTTTAATCTTAATGGCAAAATTGATGGGGGGAGGAATTATTTTTGGTTGGGCAAAACCAGTGCCAATTAACCCTTATAATTTTAGAGACCAAAAATATGGCTCAGCCAAAGTAGCCTTAGCGGGACCTGGAGCAAATTTAATAATCGCTTTAGTTTTTGGCCTAGCTCTTAGATTTTTCCCGGCCTTAGTCGCTTTTCCTGGCCTTGATTTAATGTTTTCTTATATTGTTTATATAAATATTTTATTAGCCGTATTCAATTTACTACCAGTTCCTCCTTTGGATGGCTCCCACGTTTTATTTACTTTTTTGCCTCCGGGGATGGAAAATATAAAAATATTTTTAAGCCAATTTGGCCTTTTTATTTTACTTTTTATTATCTTCTTTTTCTTTCCTTGGATAGTTTTGATTATCAACTGGATTTTCGCCTTAATCGTCGGCGCCCCCCTGTTTTAAAGTTGACTTTCGAATTTAATTACGTTAAACTTTAATTTGATATGCCTACAATTAGACAACTCATCAAAAAAGGGAGAAAGAAAATTAAGAAGCCTGGAAAGAGGCCGGCCTTGGAATTCGGCTTTAATGTTTTAAAAAATCGACCAAAAAAATATCCTTCTCCTTTCAAAAGAGGGGTTTGCCTCAAGGTTTTTACTATCACTCCTAAAAAACCAAACTCAGCTTTAAGAAAAGTAGCTAGGGTAAGATTAACTAATGGAATGGAAGTAACTGCCTATATCCCCGGCGAAGGTCACGATTTGCAAGAGCACTCAGTAGTTGTAATCAGGGGAGGGAGAGTGAAAGATTTGCCGGGAGTAAGATACCACGTAGTGAGAGGAGTGCTGGATACCGGGGGAGTTGAGGGAAGGAAGCGGGAAAGAAGTAAATATGGAACGAAAAAAGAAAAGTAAAATTATATGGCTAGACAAAGAAAGAAGAAAAAACATATAATTCCACCAGATCCCATTTATAACAATGTTACTGTTGCCAAGTTTATTAATCAGGTGATGAGAAGGGGTAAAAAAACAATTGCCAGGAAAATTATCTATCAGGCTCTAGATATAATTAAAGAAAAAACCAAAAAAGACCCCTTGGAAATTTTTGAGCAGGCCCTCGCCAATGCTGCTCCTTTACTTGAAGTAAAACCAAAAAGAATTGGGGGAGCTACTTATCAGGTTCCAAGAGAAGTAAAAAAAGAAAGAAGATTAACCTTAGCTATGCGCTGGATAATTAAAGCTGCCAAAACAAGCAAGGGAAAAGCAATGAAAGAAAAATTGGCTGAGGAATTAATTGGAGCAGCAAATAACACTGGCTGGGCGGTAAAGAAAAAAGAAGATACTCACCGGATGGCTGAAGCCAATAGGGCCTTTGCCCATTTCGCCTGGTAAAACGCAATGCCAAAAGCTTACTCAATAGAAAAAGTTAGAGATATTGGCATCATTGCTCATATTGATGCCGGAAAAACAACCGTTACTGAACGGGTACTTTTTTATACCGGAATTTCCCATAAAATTGGCGAAGTTCATGATGGCCAGGCGATTATGGATTGGATGGCTCAGGAAAAGGAAAGGGGAATTACCATTACTGCCGCCGCCACCACTTGTTTCTGGGTACCTTTTGACAAAGAGCGAACAAAAGCAAATGAATACCGCATAAATATCATTGATACCCCGGGTCATATTGATTTTACGGCTGAAGTCCAGAGGTCTTTGCGAGTTTTGGATGGAGCAGCGGTAGTTTTTGATGGAGTGGCCGGAGTTGAACCTCAATCAGAGACAGTCTGGCGTCAGGCCGATAAGTTTAAGGTTCCCAGAATTTGTTTTATAAATAAAATGGATAGAACTGGGGCTTCTTTTGAAAAAAGTTTAGAAAGTATTTGGCAAAAACTTTCCCCAAACGCAGTAGCTCTTCAAATTCCAATAGGAGAAGAAGAAAAATTTGAGGGAGTGATTGATTTACTGACAATGAAAGCTTTGAAATTTGAAGGAGATTGGGGCGAGCGTGTAAAAGAAGAGGAAATTCCTCAGAGTTTAGTTGAGCGAGCAAAAGAATGGCGAGAGAATCTTGTCGAAAAAATTTCTGCTGAAGATGAAGAACTTTTGGAGAAATATTTGGCAAAAAAAGAAATTCCAATTGAGGAACTAAGAAAAGTTTTAAGAAAGGCGACTTTAGATTATAAATTAATTCCCGTGTTTTGCGGCTCGGCTCTAAAAAATAAAGGAATTCAACCTTTACTGGATGGAGTAATTTATTATCTTCCCAACCCAATTGACCTCCCTCCAGTAAAAGGAACCTGTCCCAAAACTGGTAAAGATTTGGAGAGAAAACCTGACGATGCCGAGCCATTTTCGGCTTTAGCTTTTAAAATTGCCACCGATCCCTATGTCGGAACCTTAACTTATTTCCGAGTTTATTCTGGTTCCTTGACAAGAGGTTCCTATCTATTAAACTCAACTACAGGTGAGCGAGAAAGAATTGGTAGAATCTTAAGAATACATGCTCAAGAGAGAGAAGAAGTTTCAGAAATTTTTGCTGGTGATATTGCGGCTACCGTTGGTTTAAAAGCGACCAGCACTGGCCATACTTTATGTGATGAGAGTTATCCAATTGTCCTTGAAAAAATTACTTTTCCTGAACCGGTAATTTCCATCCGGATTGAACCAAAAACAAAAGCTGACCAGGAAAAGATGGCCTTAGCTCTAAAAAGATTGGCTGAGGAGGACCCGACTTTTAAAGTTAAAGGAGATTTAGAAACCGGGGAAACAATTATTTCTGGGATGGGGGAATTACATCTGGAAATTATTGCCGATAGAATGCTTCGGGATTTTAAAGTTCAAGCTTCAGTTGGCCGTCCTCAGGTAGCTTACAAAGAAACAATTCAAAAAGAGGCTGAAGCTGAAGGGAAATATATCAGGCAATCAGGCGGTCGAGGTCAATACGGCCATGTCTGGTTGAGGATTGAACCTAAAAAAAGAGGAGAAGGATTTGAATTTCTTGATGAAATTAAAGGGGGGATTATCCCTAAAGAATTTATTCCGGCAGTTGAAAAAGGAGTAAAAGAAGCAATAGATAAAGGGGTAGTAGCAGGTTATCCCCTGGTAGACTTGGCAGTTAGCCTTTATGATGGTTCTTTTCATGAAGTTGATTCTTCAGAAATCGCTTTTAAAATTGCCGGTTCCATGGCTTTTCAAGAGGCTTGCCGGAGAGCTAAACCAGTTTTATTAGAACCAGTAATGAGGTTGGAAGTAGTTATTCCCGCCGAATTTTTTGGCGATGTCATTGGAAACCTATCAGCTCGAAGAGGAAAAATCGAAGAGACCGAAGATAGATTAAATTTGAAGGTTATTTCAGCCAAGGTACCCTTAGCTGAAATGTTTGGCTACGCAACTTCGCTTCGCTCGTTGACAGAAGGCCGAGGAACATTTACAATGGAATTCAATCGCTATGACGAAGTTCCCTCGGGCGTTGCCAAAGAAATCATTGAAGGGAAAAGAAGGTAATTCACATTGACTTTTTTTTTGGAAGTAATAAAATAAAATATAATTAATTTATTAAATTCGTTCAGTTATTTTGCATTTTTCATTTTGAATTTTGCAGTTGACTGAGCGAAGCGAAGGAATATGGCAGAAAAAGAAAAATTCATCAGGGGAAAACCCCACCTCAATATCGGTACCATTGGCCACGTTGACCATGGGAAAACCACCTTAACGGCGGCTATTTTAAAAATTCTAAAAATGAAAGGGCTTCGAGCTTCGGAAAAAACCGTAGAGCAAATTGATTCTGCTCCCGAAGAGAAAGCCCGGGGTTTAACTATTAATATCTGTCACGTTGAGTATGAAAGTGAAAAAAGGCATTATGCTTTGATTGATTGCCCAGGTCACGCTGATTATATCAAAAATATGATTACTGGAGCCGCTCAGATGGATGGAGCAATTTTAGTTGTTTCCGCTCCCGACGGCCCCATGCCTCAGACCAGAGAACACATTCTACTTGCAAGACAAGTAGGCTTACCTCAAATTGTGGTATTTTTAAACAAATGTGATGCGGTAGATGACCCAGAAATTATTGATTTAGTGGAGTCCGAAGTTAGAGAACTTTTGAAAAAATATAATTTTCTGGGAGATGAAATTCCAATCATTCGGGGTTCGGCCTTGAAAGCCCTCGATGCAAAATCCCTTGAGGATGAAGCAGCCAAACCAATTTTGGACTTAATAAAAGCTGTTGATGATTATATTCCCGAACCCGCCAGAGAGATTGACAAACCCTTCTTGATGGCTATTGAAGATGTTTTCTCAATTGCTGGTCGGGGGACGGTGGCCACGGGAAGAATTGAGAGAGGAGTGGTCCATCCCAATGATGAAGTGGAATTAGTTGGTTTGGGCTCAACTGTAAAAACGATAGCAGTCAGCATTGAAATGTTTAACAAAATTTTGGATGAGGGAAGAGCTGGTGATAATGTTGGAATTTTGCTAAGAGGATTTAAAAAAGAAGATGTAGAAAGAGGTCAAGTGCTATCCAAGCCCGGTTCAATCACCCCCCATACTGAATTTGATGGGGAGGTTTATGTTCTGACCAAAGAGGAGGGTGGTAGGCATACTCCTTTCTTTTCTGGTTACAAGCCTCAGCTTTATTTCCGGACTACTGATGTAACTGGAGATATAACCTTGCCCGAAGGAACGGAAATGGTGATGCCGGGAGATACTGTCAATTTAAAAATTAAATTAATTACCCCTATTGCTTTAGAAGAAAAGCAAAGATTCGCAATCCGTGAAGGGGGTAAAACAGTTGGAGCTGGTGTTG
>Ga0307431_1000102_pt1 | contig 70229 bp, 68 predicted proteins | sample SalMarWE160170MG_FD_202155 | JGI IMG/M metagenome (GOLD analysis project Ga0307431, IMG submission 202155) | Salt marsh sediment microbial communities from the Plum Island Ecosystem LTER, Massachusetts, United States - WE1603-170 | ecosystem: Environmental > Aquatic > Marine > Intertidal zone >...
TACAAATAGCGAGAAAAATAATAAATAATAAATTTGAGATATGAAAATGGTGGTGATGAAGTCTATATGCCTAAGATAATGGTTGTGGATGATGAGCAAGATATTAGAGAAATGATTAATCTCATGATGCAAAAAGAAGGATTTGAAACAGAGATGGCTGAAAATGGAGAAGATTTTCTCGAAAAAGTAGAAACCTTTGATCCTGATATTGTCACTCTTGATGTGATGATGCCAGGATTGACGACAAAGGATGTTCTTGACAAATTAAACAATAAGAAAACGAATCCTAAGATTATCATGTTGACTGTTATTCGGTTCTCTGATGATGAGAAAGCAAAGATATTTGAATTGGGAAATGTCGTTGAGTACATCACAAAACCATTCGAATTTGATGTACTTGTTGATTCAATAAAAAAACATCTTAATCCAGCCTAATAATTCTGAAATAAGTGAGAGTCCGCCATGAATGAGCTTGAAGTTGGTCAGGTAAAAGAACCCATTATTGCTAAAGATGAAGTTGTACAGGTGAATTATTGGAAGGAGATAAAGAAAGAAACAAATGAAACAATAAATGAGATGCAGGGGCTGAGTTTAGTAACCCATAATTCCATTGAATTCTCTGATATTGTAGATTTTTTGAACAAAGTTAGAAAGGATGAACAGTTAACTATTTTATATATTTCTCTCACAAACAGTTATAGTAATATAAAGAAAATACTTGAAGAAAAACCTTTGAGTTCAAAGAAACTTTTTGTCATCGATTGCGTCTCTGGTTTTCTCATTGAACTTCAGGATAAGATTAGTTGTGTTTATAGAAAACCACCTAGTAATCTAGAAGAAATGAAGGAACTTATCCTGAAAAATATAAAAGTTTGTAATCCTAATATAATCGTAATAGATTCTCTTTCTCAGTTCGTAAACTTCTCCATGCCGAAAGAAGAGGAGCTACATGAGTTTTATAAGTTCCTAAAGGAAATAAAAGACAATGCATTGAATATAATAACTGATACAGTCATCTTGTTTTACAATGATAAATTGGGCTCAATGAAGAAACTTCCTACATTATTCACAAATCTGATTCTCAAGATGGAGGTCATAAGAGAAAAGATTGAATGGAAAGATTAACTATCTGGATGGGATATTAGCTGAGAAGTAAATTAGCATTGTATGTTACCGAAAAATTTGTTTTGATGAGGATGCAATGACATATGAGACAGGAGATTTACAAGCAAACATAGAAAAATACTAAAATGATAACGTGTTTTACTCCCGTTAAAGATTAATAGTCTAGTGGAGATAATTCCATAAAAATAGGGTAAAGATATAATATAACCTCATTTAGAATAATTTATGAATATTTAGTTACAGATAAATGTTATATTTGTTACATTAGTAACATGGGCCAGTGGTCTAGGGGTTATAACGCCTGAAGGAACGTGAAGATTTTCAACGATTTTTTCGATGATTATCTCAGCGATATTTTCCACGGACTAACTAAAATCCTTCTTTTTTCTTTTTATGATTTGTGTTAGGATCCTAATTTTTTGTTACAAATACTTAAAAAGTATATATCTATTAGATCTGATGTGGAAGAGCAACGAAAATTAATCTATAGAGAGGTAGAAAAGTCACAGGAAGAAATTCTAAATTTGATTGAATCTTATGATGGGAAAATACATCATGTTTTTATAATGACCACTACCTCGATAATTCTTCTTTTTGCATTCTCTGCATTTGCACTAAATATTTTTTTTAATTATGATATAAGTATTCAAAGCGAACTTGCCGAGATTGTTGGTGGACTTTCAATTCTTTTTTTTGTAACATCGCTAATATTTTTTGTATTTACATTAAAGCCATGTTCTGATGTATTGCACATTCAAAAAATAGCAGTTCTAAATCCAACAAAATTTTATAAAAAATATGGGACATTGTCAGAAAATGAACTATTAGAACTTTTGATAATTCAAACTTCGTCCCATTTTGAAAAGAACAAACAAACCTTGGATAATATAAGAAGGATTTATGATAAAGCTATCATGAAATTTGATGGTGGAATTATTGGCTTTATTGGATTTATTGTATGTTCATTATCAACAATACTCTTTAGTGCTTAAAGGAGATGATATTATGGATCCGGGGAAAAAAGATGAGGAAAAAAAGCCAATAGAAGGTAAACCAGATAAAGATATTACAATCATAATTTGTTCAGAAGATGAACCAACTAAAAAGAAAAAGATTAAACATGCTAATATCAACTTGGAACGGTAATTTAGAGAGGATTGGTGGAACATGGCTATTTCAAACATCGTGGAGAAGATCTCATTATATTTCTGGAGAAATAAAGTTTATAACGGAATAAACGTTATGAAATTGTAGTCTGCAGAGGAAACATGACTGCTGAAATTGTGGTAATGAACAAGGAAGCAATTGCCCTAGCGGCAGATAGTGCTGTTACTTTAAGTGAAGAACGGGGTGATAAAATTTTTATGTCGGCTAACAAAATTTTTTCTTTATCCAAATTTCATCCTGTTGCTATAATGGTCTTTGGAAATGCGAGTTTTATGGGAGTTCCTTGGGAAATAATAATCAAAGTTTACAGGAAACAATTAGGCAAAAAGAATTTTAGCTCCCTAAAAAAATATGCTAGTGACTTTATAGTTTTTCTGGACAAAAAAAATCAATTCGTATCCGAATCTAAACAAAATGACAATTTTAAAGAGAATGTATATGGGTACTTTTCTTCTATACGTGAGCAGATTTATAATGAAATTAAAAAAATAATTGAAAGGGAAACGAAAATTAATGATAAGCAGATTGAAGAAATCACAAGTAAGATTATCGAAGGGCATTATGCTATTTGGAATGAAGCAGAAATAATCCCTTCACTTTCTGCAGATTTTGTCAAAGAGCTGGAAAATAAGTACAAAAAAACTATTGACTCTGCACAAAAACATTTTTTTGGAAAGCTACCAATAAACGAATCTCTTTCTAACAAGTTGACAGAAATTGCTGGAAATTTATCTGCAAAAATTCCAAAAATCCTAACGAATATGAACGAATCTGGAATCGTAATTGCAGGTTTTGGCGGAAAAGATATATTTCCATCTTTGGTAGCTTTTTCCATAGAAGCATTGATAAATAATCGATTGAAATATGAGCAGACGGATTTCGCCAAAATTAGTTTTAACGAAGAGGCTTTAGTCATTGCATATGCTCAAAAAGATATGGCATATACATTTATGGCGGGTGTAAATCCCACCTATCAAAGTGCCATTGAGAATGATATGGCTAAAATATTTGATCAAATCCCAGAAATTATCATTGATAATATTGATAAACTAAATATCACTGAAAAAAATGCTCAAAAACATCAATTAAAAGAATTGTTTAGGACGGAATTCGGAACATACAAAAAACAACTAGAAAAATACAGACAAGATAATTTTATAGATCCTATCATAGACGTTGTGAAAATGCTTCCTAAGGATGAGTTAGCATCGATGGCGGAATCTCTTGTAAACTTGACTTCATTAAAAAGAAGAGTGTCAATGGAAGCTGAAACAGTAGCTGGACCTATTGATGTCGCAGTGCTTTCTAAAGGAGATGGTTTTATTTGGATAAAAAGGAAAAATTATTTTGATATTGAAAAAAATCCACAATTTTTGGAAAAGTATTTTAAGGAGTAAGAATATGAATAATATGAGTATGAAAAAAGAGAAGGAATATCGTTCGGTTATTGAAATTGAAAAAAAATTTTTTCCAAAACTCTACAAAAAGAGGACAAATATAAGAAAAAGTGAAGAACTAAGTAATACTGAATCGGGCTTGATGATAGCCGTCTTGGGTGATATTAAAAAAGAATTGATGAAATAGATTCTCACCCTCAATCTAATTCTACAACACAATTTCCTTTTATAAATCAGTAATTTTTATCAATGGTTCACCAAAATGACTCATAGTGTATTCTAGCAATTGAGCCACACATCTGTATGAAATATATAGTCATGACTAATTCATCATACCGGCCGAGATGCGCAGGCTTCCCGGGAATAAGACACAGTCATTAACTGGCCGGTTGAAAACATTCGGGCCGTGCTGTTTTGCTGGGTTAACGTTTATAAACAGGGGGAATGTATGCAGGTGCGAGAGAATATGGGATTGAAGGTGGCTAACGTACTTACGGCAGACACGTTTGAAGTGTTTCCGCCGTGGCGTTGGGAGGGCCAGAGCGGCATCAAGGTCAAGGTGGCGGGCATCGAGGCCCTATACGAGGGCGAGGTGGGCTACGCAAGGGCCAAGGAAAAGCTAAAGTCAGTGGTCGAGGGCAGGGAAGTGGAGCTCAGGAACGAGAAGGAAGTGGACTACGACAAGCTGGTGTGCGACGTATACGTGGACGGGAAAAACGTAGCCGATTATCTGCTACATTAATACTATAAGATTTGTCACAGGGTGTTCCACTTTTTAGCGTTCTTGTAACCAGTTTATCTACCGAAACGCCTACGCCTTTCATTAAATTCCTTCATTATATTATCAACCTCTTTTGTGGTGAAGTCAGGCCATAATGTATCAATGAAAAAAAGCTCAGCGTATTCAATCTGGTAAAGCATGAAACCTGAAAGTCTTTTCTCACCACCAGTCCTAATAACTATATCCAGAGGTTTGGGCATCATTAAAAACTTCTCGAACACATCCTCATGAATTTTTGCTGTTGTAGGATTCTTCCTTAACCATTTTGATGATGCCATCACAGCCTCAAGTATTTCCTCTTTCCCACCGTAGCCTATGCATATATTCAGATTCCTACCTTTATGATGTTCCTTGGTTTTGTCAAGAACATCCAATACAATGTTTCTCACTTTTTCAGGAACTTCTCCAAACCTAGATCCAATGACGTTTACTTTGATGCCTCTTTTGTAGATTATCTGTTTTTCTTTGAGTGCATTGAATTCCCTTTCGAGAATTTTATATACGTGCTCCTTCTGTTTCTGGGGACGTTTCAGGTTTTCAGTTGATAGTGCCCAGACAGAAATATCTGTCACATCATTGTATTTTTTAAAAATGTGAATAACTATGTTTTCAATAACGTCTCCTGACTGCTGGCCATCATAATTCTTTATTTTGTTTTTTTCAGCCCAACGCCTGCTTCCATCAGGTATTATTCCGATATGGATGCCATGTCTACGACTTTTTGTATTCATATGATCTACATCGTTTTGTATTTGCCACAATCCAAGTCCAAAAGTAGGCTTTTATTTTTATAGAATCTTGAGTTTCTATGGCAATGGCCACCATAGGTTATGATATGGAAAGGATAACAGCTCAAAACATATATTTAATCGTATCTATTATACAAAAACCCCTTTTCTCCTTTCTATTTTTTTACTTGGAAATTTTGTATTTTTTCAGGCTTACCATGGCCCCCTCAGGAACCATTGCTTCACATAATCCAAAGAATGCTCGTTTCTCAGTTGCACCCAAGCTCACCTGCTACAGTTTTTTTATTAAGAAGCGTTCACCTTCCAACTTAAATCTTTTTTTCAATACAAATGGTGGTAAAGCTTTAAGAGAAGGTTCACGACGGTCACCTCAAAAAAATTAATGGAGGTGAGCTAATGGATGCAGCAACTGCAAAACAAAAAGCATACGTTAGAAAGTTATTTGTAAAATGTGGAACCCCTGAGTGGGTGTTCAACCCTTTGAAGCTATGGAACATCAGCAAGGAAGACGCTGATTTGCTGATAAACGGACTCCGGATATTGAAAGATTTTGATAACGGGGACCTGAAAGAAATAATCTGGCTGAGGCTTCAGGGCAAGAACGCCATCCAGAAAATGACAAGAACTGTTGATGAACTGGAGGAAGAGCAGGCAATTTACGACCCAACCTGCGAGGACTGGCTGGACCAGCAAACCTACGGTGGCATCCCACAGAAGGAGTGGATTCACGAGCTACACGCAGATATCAGGGAAGGGGGTGCTCAAAATGACTGAACCAAGATTTGAGGTCATTACAAGGGATTACCCTCTGAACAAAAGAAAGGGCTTTGACAACCTTGAAAACGCCTATACCTACTGGAAGAAATTGCCCAAACGCATCAGGAAATGGTCTCATATCTGGTATGGCCTGGAGTTGTTACTATGATGCAGGATTACTTTTTCCTCTCAAACAGGATGAGCCATCTGGAGAAATTAGTGGAGGAGCTTATGGAGCGGCTTAGTGACCAGGCAGACCGTATCCCTGCATATGAGGACTGGGATGAACAGGAAATCTGCAACGCCCGCTCTCAGTGTGAGCAGATAATTAGGAGCGGCTCCAATATAATCAACAGCCAGGAGGGGATGGAATGAGCGATGAAACATACAACGGTTGGACAAACTATGAAACATGGCTATTGGCTCTTAACGTGGACAATGACCAAGGCCTCTACAGCATTACAAGAGACATCATAAAACAGACAAAGTCAATGGGCGTATATGATGCGGCAAAAGAGCTTAAGGGCCATCTGGAGGACATCACCTACGATGAAAAATGCGATACCTATAAAATATGCGACAACTGGACACAGCGGGATTGGCAAGAGATAAATTTCAATGAAATAGTGAAAAGCTGGCGAGAAGAATAAGCATTGATTGAATGGATCAATGTGATTTTATCTGAACTAGAACAAATTCCATTTTTTCTCACCCCAATAACATAAGAAATGGAATTAAGTTTAAACAAGGTAATAAATCTTACGAAGATACTAATAGTGTCATTTAAATTCTTTAGATAAATAACAATAAACAGCCAAATGGTATCTATTGGCCAAATCATTAACAAAATTGGCCTTAAATTGAAGTTGAATAAAAATGATGGAAAAGTTCGGAACTGCTCATAAGGATTTTCTGGATTTGTTTTATCCAGAAATCCAAAACAGGGTATTAGATGATTGCAATACAAAGCTCAATCTTCATATATTAAAGATTGAAAATAATAGATTTTGCTATAATGAAATGGTAGAAAATCTCGCTGACAATATTGTTACCTTTGCCCTAACAAGAAAAGAATTGGATTTACTTAGGAATAATGAGGGTAAACCCTATATAAAAGCAGTTAGTCGATTAAGAGATTATGCTAGTAATGAAGGAGAGTTTGGAGAAATTCTTCTATATTGCTTCCTGGAATGCCATCTAGGGGCTCCGAAAATTTTTACAAAAATGGCCTTGAAAACTTCTTGTAATGATTATGTAAAAGGGGCCGATGGTGTACATATTCTAAAATTAGATGAAAAGAATTACCAATTAATTTTTGGCGAATCAAAACTAAGAACTACATTACGGGATGCGATTTACGATGCTTTAAAATCAATAAATAATTTTAGAACTAGGGGCAAAAATAACATTAACGACGAGATAAAATTATTAAATTCAAAGCTAAGAGAAGAGGCATTAACTGATGATCTCTATGATTTTTTGAAAAAAATAATTATGCCCAGTGCTGCTATCGATGATACAAATCGAGATAATGCATTTGGCATATTAGCTGGATTTGATATAAAAGTTGATGAGGAAACTCAAAAACTATCAAATCCTGAATTCAGGGCGAAAATAAGAAAAGATATCAAAAATGAAGTTGAAAATAGAATCGATTATATTCATGATAAGATTCATGAATTGGGATTACAGGGCTACTCTTTCTACATTTATGCAATCCCATTCACCGATTTAGAAGAAGTTCGGAAAAGGGTTATCAAGAATCTGAAGGGTGCTACCAATGATTTTTGATAAATTATCTGAGGACGTTCTTAAAAATGAATATTTTCAAGAATTATATGAGAAATTATCAATAATACAAATAAATGAGATTTTCTCTGAAAAAAACCATTTGAAACTAACTGAAAAGGATATAATTCATCTCTTAAGATTTTGCGATATATTATCAAATTCAACGATTCCTGAAGCGAGGAATGTTTCATATAAAATCATTTCTTTGTTGAACCAGAAATGTTGTGATGATTCTGCATATAGAACATATTCAACGGCAGTATTATCAAAATTAGGTAATTTTCCGGCGATGAATTTTCTTAATTATGGTGTGGAACTACCATTTTTTAGGGAACTAGAACAGAATGTTAAGGAAATAAAGCAGAAAGTTCCCGGAACAGATGATATGATATTTACTGATCCTCAATACTCGCTTTTTAAACAATTGAAGAATTCAAACTTTTTTAGCTTTTCTGGTCCAACATCAATGGGAAAATCTTTCATGATAAAAAGACATATATATGAATTATTAAACACGAGGGGCGAAGGGCACTTTGCAATTATTGTTCCGACTAGGGCATTAATAAATCAATTCTCGGTTGAACTAAGGAAAGATTTAAAAAAAATATTAAAACAAAAAAAGTACGAGGTAATAACAAATTCAAATATTTCTGAAATGGGTCTTATTAAAGATAAAAAATATATTTTTGTGCTCACACCTGAAAGATTAATGAGTTATCTATCTAAAGATGAAAATCCCGAGTTAGCTTATCTGTTTATAGATGAAGCTCATAAGTTAACGGATGCTATGGATTATAGAAGCATTACTTTGTATAATGCAATAGAGCGGACAATAAGAAAATATAATGGGATTAAATTGTATTTTGCCGCTCCTAATATTGCAAATCCTGAGATATTTTTAAAATTATTTAATAAGAACCCAGAAAAAACATTCAAAACTATTGAATCTCCTGTAACACAAAATTTATTTTTAATCGATCTTGTTGATAAAAAAGTAACTTTTAAATCAAAATTCTTTGATTATGAATTTAAACCTACAATACTTGATAAATTTTCAAATGCGTTAGATGTAATTAGGCAATTGGGACATGGCCAATCAAATATTATTTACTGTAGCTCTCGTCATATGACAATTGATATGGCAAGAAGATTAACAGAGACTCTTTCAAAGGAGGATATTACTCAAAGCCCTGATGAATTGGAAGAATTAAAGAAAGCCATTAAACTAACAAAAGAATTCATTCATAAGGATTATTATTTGGTAGATTTTCTACAATATGGTGTTGGTTTTCATTTTGGTACATTACCTCAATTGATAAGAAATTGCATAGAAAGATTGTACAAAAAAGGAATTATAAAATATCTATTTTGTACCTCGACATTGCTTGAAGGTGTGAACCTTCCTGCAAAGAATATGTTTATTTTAAACAATAAGAAAGGACGATCAAATATGACCAAACTGGATTTTTGGAATTTAGGGGGAAGAGCAGGTAGATTAAATTGTGAATTATATGGAAATGTTTACTGTGTTAGAGATAATTCAAAGGTTTGGAAAAAAACAGATATTATCGAGATTAAATCAGAGGTGAAATTAAAAATAAGTGTTTCTATTAAAATTGAAAAACAACTTAAGAAAATTGAAAAGATTCTTTTAAATCCTAATGTTGAAATAACTCCAAAAAGAGAAAAAGAGATTTTGAAGTATATTGCTAATATAATATGTATTGATACCTTAGAATTAAAATCAGGTTATACAAGTCCGGTTCTCAATAAACTTATACAAGATAATAAAGATGAAATTATTGAATATGCAAAAGAAATAATGAAAGGAATATCTGTTCCAAAGGATGTTGTTTTATCAAATCAATCTATAATGGTAAGGCAGCAAAATCAAGTCTATGAGCATCTTCAGGCAAATAAAGAGAGTAAAGAAGCGATATGTTTGCCTAAGGATATAAACTTTGAGAATTGCCTAGAAATTCTTGAAAAATTTCATTCATTGTATAATTGGGAAAATAGTGAAAAATCTTTGAAAAGAAAAGAATCTCTAAAATACTTTGCATTTTTAATGAATATCTGGATAAATGGTTATAGCTTGAGCTACATAATTCAAAATACATTGAAATATAATCATGATAACCAAAGGACGGTTGTTTTTTATATCGAAGGTAAAAGAACACAAGCACAGTTTGATATAAACAATATAATTCATGTAAATTCTAAGATCAACGAGCTGATAAATAATATTGAAGGTGTTTTAAGGTTTACTTTTGAGAAATATTTCAACAATTATTTCTCTCTTTTATCAAATATACTCGGTGAAGAAAATGCAGGAGTTAATTGGGCAAATTATTTAGAATATGGAACAAGAAATTCAATAATTATTTCATTACAAAATTTGGGTTTCTCAAGGCACGTAGCAAATAATCTGTATACGAACTACAAGATATATTTACAAAGTAAAGAAGGAAAGCTAGTTGGTATTAACAAAAAATTGTTATTAAATAATATATCAAAGGATTCGGTTATCTACGAAGAAGTCTCAAGTTTATTATGATATATATCGTCAAATAACATCTGAAGTTTTAATACCGAAAAAACCCAAATTATAAGTGTTTAAAGTCGATTCATACTTAAATTCAATAATATCAATGGGAGAAGTAAATGGTTAAATTATCAAATGTTACTTTGAGGGAAGATGTTAAAAAGCATATCGAAAAAATTACATCACCCGACCAAATTTATACTCTGTTTAAATTGTTGAACTATCCGAAAGGCGTATTCTTTGATTCATCGTTCAAAAGGAAAAAGGATTCATTTGATTTCAAAAAAGAAGACAAAGAGAGAATAAAACAGATATACCCAGTCTTAAGTTTTGGCGAGAAGCTGAAAAAGGGCGATAAACTACCTGTATTTTTAATTGAATCTTCAACTCTCACACCATCATTTATCAGAAGTATTACAAGAAAATTCTCTGAAATGTATCTAAGGTTTCTTTTGATTGTGACAGTGGATTATGAAGAAATTGTAGTAGTATTTCCAGATTACGAGAAGCTTGAGGCAGGAAAACACAAACTGAAAATCACAAAATTAATCATAAACAAAAAGGAGATTTACTATACCGACGTTGAAACACTATCAAATATTTGTTTTGAAGGCAATGAAGACAGTTGGAGAGTTGTTTGGAAAAAGTGGAAAAAAGCATTTAGCGTTGAAAGGGTAACTAAAAATTTCTTTGACGACTACAAAAATATGTTTTTCAATCTGAGGAAAAAACTAGATAAACAAGGTGTGTCAAAAAAGGAATCTCATGAGTTTACGCTTCAGTTTTTGAACAGAATTATGTTCATATATTTCATTTCCAAAAAGAAATGGCTCGGAAAACCTAAGTTCATGGAATGGTTCTGGAAATCATATTTAATTGAAAAAAATAAGGGAAATATCGAAAAAGACACATTCTACGAAAAATGGTTAAAACAAGTATTCTTCAAGGCTTTCAACAACAGGAATGATGAGATAACGGATTTGCCTGAGGATGTTAAGAAGGTTTTTTCCGGATTCCCCTTTTTAAACGGTGGTTTATTCACAAAAAATGGCATTGATGAGATAACCTTGAAAATCAACGATGCTCTTTTCAAGGAGATTTTTGAGTTTTTTGAAAAATACAATTTTACAATTAAGGAAGATATGCCTCTAGAATCAAGTGTTGCCGTAGACCCCCAAATGATTGGTTATGTCTACGAATCTTTGGCCAATGTGGCCGAGGAGATATATGATAGAACAGATATGGGTATATTTTACACCCAAAGGATAGAAGTGCATTTTATGTGTGGGAGATCCTTAGTGGAATATCTTTCAAAACAGATGACAGATATTCCAAAAGAAAAGTTTTATCATCTAATTTTTGACTTGCCTGAAGAAAAAGAAAAAATTGAGAAGTATTTTGAAAAAGAGGGATTGTGGGAAAGACTTGAAGAGAACCTTGATAATCTTTCTATTGTTGACCCGGCATGTGGCTCAGGAGCATTTTTAGTTGGTATGCTCAACATTCTGGCTGACATATATAATATGATTTACAAGCATAGAAGAGCAAGCCTAACAGATTTTGAATTAAAAACTAGGATAACGGGCAGATCTATTTATGGAGTAGATGTGATGCCATGGGCAATTCATGCAGCCGAGTTGAGATTATGGCTTCAGCTAATAGTTGAAACAGAGTTTAAAAAGGAAGAGCTACGAAGGCATCCCTTATTGCCCAATCTGAACATGAATTTGAGGATAGGTGATTCTCTTGTTCAGGAAGTGGGAGGAATTAACCTACATCTGAGAGACTCAAATATTTCTGACAAACTCAAGAAGAAACTTTCTATCTTGAAAAATGAGAAAGAAAAATTTTCCAATAATAATCCAACTGCTAAGTTTAAAACCCCAAGTGGATTAAGAGAAGAAGAAATAAGAATCTTTGAAGAAATTATTGATGAAAGAATCCATAATATTGAAAAAGATAAAAAAGAATTGGAAGGGAAAATAAGTAAATTACAAAAAACCAAACAGAAAAATCTACTAGGTGAAATTTCAGAGGAAAAACAAAAAAAGATAATTGATGAAAGGGAAAAGAAAGAGAAAATTTTGGAGAGATTAATAACAGATTTTGACGAATTAAATAAGATTAAGGAAAGCTTGGAAAATCCTGAGAAAAAGCCCTTTGTCTGGGATATTGATTTTGCCGAAGTCTTTGGAGATAAGAACGGTTTTGATATAGTAATCGGCAACCCGCCTTACGTGAGACAAGAAAAGATATCTCCGCCAAATAAACTCAAGGCCGAGGTAACCTTGGCTGATCGTAGAGAATATAAGGATAAGCTTATTAAATCCGTTAATGCACACCTTCCTGTTGTAAAAAAAATTAATAAACAAAGTGATTACTATGTATATTTCTACTTCCATGGACTTTCCTTATTGAATGAAAAAGGTACTTTTTGTTTCATAACTTCCAATTCTTGGCTTGATGTTGGTTATGGAAAAGAATTGCAAGAATTCTTATTGAAATATGTCCCTGTTATTGCAATATATGACAATCCAAAAAGAAGTTTTGCTCATGCTGATATAAACACAATTATTGCCTTGTTTGGAGCACCTCAATTCGGCGATAATAAAGAATGGTGGAAAAGGTTTAATGGTGAATGGTCTGCTCTACATGAAATAGCCAAGTTTGTTATGTTCAAAAAACCATTTGAAGAGGTTTTATCATCTCAGAATTTGATTGACATCGAGAACGTAACAGTTGAAACTAGAGGAGATGAAATCACAGATTTATTGGAAAATGTTGTCAAAACAAATGACTATAGGATTTTTCCAATGATTCAGGAAGACCTGCTAGAGGATGGATGGGAATACCCCGAAAATCATGATTCAAAGAAAAATGGAAAATTCAAAAAGGGAGGCTATGCGGGAAACAAATGGGGTGGAAAATATCTAAGGGCACCTGATATTTTTTACACGATTTTGGAGAAAGGTAATGATAAATTAGTAGAATTGGGAAAAATTGCTAAGGTTACCCGAGGATTTACCACAGGAGCAAACGAGTTTTTTTATCTAGATGAAGAGGCGCAAAAAAAATGGAAAATTGAAGAGGAATTTCTGATGCCTTTAATCAAAAGTCCAAGAGAATGTAAAAAAATTGTTGTCGAACCTAATCAACTAAAATATATGGTTTTTATTTGTGACAAAAATAAGCAAGAACTTGAAGGTACAAATGCATTGAAATATATAAACTGGGGAGAAAATCAAGAAATTGAAATAAAGGGCGGGGGTGACAAAGGCAAAAAAGTTAAAGGATATAACAATCTCGAAACTTTAAAAAATAGAAATTTGTGGTATTCTTTATCATGTAATCTGGGTAACGCATTCTGGATAAAAGAAACGAATGATAGGTTAGGCTGTTTCATTACAAAAAAAGATATGATATGTGATTGTAGATTATATTATGTTAAATTATCTCCTGCAATTCAGAATTTTTCAAATTCAACAATAATGGCTCTATTTTCTGAGGTATTATCCCGGAGTGGTTTAGGTGCGGGAGCAAAATCACTCATGGTATATGAAGTAAATAAATTTCTAGTTATGAAAGTTAAAAAATTAAATAACAATTTTTTGCTAAAAAATAGAAAATTACGAAGTATATTTGATGAATGTGGTGTAGATCCAGAAAAACCAATTAGAGAACAGAAACCAAAACCGTTATCTGATAGGGCTAAACTTGATAATATAATTTTTGATGAACTGAATTTAACAGAAAAAGAGAGAGATGAGGTTTACTTTGCTGTTTGTGAAATGGTAAAATCAAGATTAAGTAAAGCAAGAAGTCTAAAGACAATGTGATTGAAATGACAAATGAAAATATTATTGGTATTATATATTCTCTACCAAAGAACCTAATCGAAAGAATGAGTGAAAATAGAAATATATTTGCAAAATATATACGAGGAAATAGAACAAGATTAATAAATGGGAACAAGCTCTTTATTTATGAATCGGGTTCAAGTAATGAGATTCCTGTTGGGACGATTATTAACAATGTATTTTTTATGACTTTATCCGAAATAATCGAAAGATTTAATAAAAAAACTATAGCAACAAAGGAAGAATTGAAGATATATGCAAGTGGAAGAAAATCTAAGAAACTACTTGTTTTAGAATTGAAAGAAATTAAACATTATAATACTCCAAAAAAATTAAAGTCTTCAATAAATATGGGTGGAAGATACGTTACAGTTAAAAATAAAAATCAATTATTTGAAATCTAAATTATTTTAAGCTAATTTGAGGAGAAGAAATAATGATATTGGAAAAAGAAACTTCAGAAATAAGTGAAATGAAAAATCCAATAATGCCTTTTTTAGAAAAACACTGTTTTTATTTGATTTCTTTTGAAGGTTTTACAATAAAAGATAAGATCGTCTCTGCAGTTCTTGATAGATATCTAATAGAAGATAGTTCGCCTGACAAGTGCAACGAAAAAGAAATATTAGAAAAGATATTAGAAATTGAGACTTACGAAAAATGGATTGAGAAAACCAATCTTTCCAATACATTAAATGTACCTTTTTTTATTGTATTGTACTCGTATCCCATTCAAAAAATTTGTGTTTATACGGTTGAAAAACACGATAAATTGGAGTTTAAAGAAGTTTTTAATTCTATTGAAGATTTTTCCACTTGGCTTTATAAATTTAGAGATATGATTATGTCTTCTCCATATGAAGAAAAAGGTCTACCTAAATTTGATAAAGAGTTAAGGAAAATACGTAAACCTTGGCCAGGAAATCTTGATTGTGTATTGTGTAAAAATGAAAAGGGCACATTAGCTGTTATTGAATTTCAAACAACTATACGAAAATCTGTAAAGAGCCACTGTAATAACGACTTCTTCCTTCCAACACACTACAGGAAAGGTGATGAACAAAGATGGCTGGTCATGGAGATTATCAGCAGGCAACTAGACAAACCTTTAATAATATTGGTATGGTCGCCAAATAAATATGATGATGATATAAAGATAAAAAAGGTTGACCATATCATATATTCATGGGATAAAACTGATGAAAAACCTGGACTTTATTACTCAGTTAAAGAGATTATGAAAATAGAGAACGTACCAGGATTTATTGAAAAAATAACATAGGTAATCAACATGCCGATACCAAAACAAATCATAGACAATTCAAAGGGTAACAAATTGGTTAGCTTTCTTAACGATGTTTTAAAGGACACCCCGAACACAAATTTTGACGTTGCTACAGCATTTTTTAATATTCAGGCCTATGAGATGGTTAAAGATAACTTGGATAATTTAAAGAGATTCAGACTTCTTTTGGGAAAAACACCAGAGATACGAAGCGATAGAACTCTCGGAAATGCATTATTGGATGTAATCAAAGAAGAGGTTGAAGGTTTTGAATTATCTAGAGAGAAGGAAGATAATGTAAAAAGTTTTATGAAATTCCTAAGAAAAGATAATGTAGAAGTGAGGATTTATGACAAGGAATTCTTGCATGGAAAAACATACATAACAGATGATATAGTTGTAATAGGCTCTTCCAATTTTACTGCATCTGGATTAACCCATAATACCGAATTGAATACCTGGCAACAAGAGGCACAAGCTATCTATACGAGAGAGCGATGGTTTGAGAAGTTTTGGAGAGAATCCAAGGATTTTAAAGATGAGCTACTAGAATTATTGGAAAATTCAAGATTTGGAAGTAGGGAATATACTCCCTATCAAATTTTTATAAAATCCCTATACGAGCTTCAGAAGGAGGATATCAAAGGGGAAGAAAAAAAGGAAGATGGAAGGTTACCCAAAACCAAGGTTGATCTGGCTGAATTTCAAGCTGATGCCATTCAAAGAATCTGGTCAAGACTTAGTAAATACGGCTCTGTTTTAGTGGCTGACTCTGTTGGTTTGGGTAAGACGTGGATTGCCAAAAAAATCCTGGAGAAAATTGGATACTATGAAAGAAAAAACATATTGATAGTTTGCCCCGCTCAGTTGAGAGATATGTGGACAAAGGAGATGAAGAATATAGACGTTAAGGAAAATATCTTGTCGCAGGAAGATTTGGCATCTGAGAATTTTATAAAAAAGGTTAAGAGGGTAGTTGGTGGCAGCCTAGACAGCGTAGAATTGATTGTGGTAGATGAAAGCCACAATTTCAGGAATCCGCTATCCAATAGATGGGAGAACTTCTTTACGCTAGTACATGAGCATATGTCGCATAAGGGAAAGAGGCCATATTTATTGTTTTTAACTGCAACTCCCATCAACAATACAATATGGGATTTATACTGGCAGATAATGCTTCTTACGTTAATGGATAATGGGGCATTTGCCAAAGAAAGTATTCCTGATTTATTTAAATTTTTCAAGGATGTAGACAAGGGTGGAGATCCATCCCTTCTAAATGACTTACTCAACGAGATTTCAATCAGGAGAACAAGAGATTATATAAAAGATAATTATCCAGATGCCTATATACTCAAAAAATTACCGAGTGGCGAAATTAAAGAACAAAAAATTATTTTCCCAGAACGAGTTTTGGAAAATGTAGAATACAATCTGGATAAAGTTTACAAGGGAATGTATAAAGAGATTGCCGACACAATTACTAACAAGTTAACGATGGCTTATTACAGGCTCTTGGAATATAAAAAAACAGAGAAATTAAAGCCAGACGAGCAACTACTTTTGGGCCGTATGATTGCCATAGGTGGCATATTTAGAACAATCTTACTTAAAAGGTTGGAGAGCAGCGTAGAAGCTTTTAGAATAAGCGTTTCAAAACACATTAAATTTCTCAGAAAATTAAAGGGCTATATTCAAGATGGGAAACTTCTGACTAAAGAATCTTTCAATAAATATTTGATGGTAGCCGATGAAGAAATTGATGAAGAAGACATAAAGGAGATTCTTGAGGACTTTAAATTGGGGGATTACAGAGTTGATGAATTACTAGAAGATATTGATAAAGATATTGAGCTTTTAAAGAAGATACTCAATAAAGTTAACCAAATCAAGCCAGAGCATGATGCAAAGCTGAACGAGTTAAAGAAGAAATTACTACAATTATCAAAAACCGGGCAGGTTGTACTTTTTACATATTATGCTGATACTTTAAATTATATATATAACGAAATTAAAAAATCGAAAGAATTCTCTAAACTGAAAATTGAAGCCATTTCCGGTTCAGGTATTACAAAGAAAAACCCGAGGGTAAGAGTAAATATAATAGACAACTTCACCAATAAAAAAATTGATATTCTTTTGAGCACAGACGTACTATCAGAGGGGCAAAATTTACAATCGGCCAGATATTTGATAGATTATGATCTTCATTGGAATCCAACAAGAATGATTCAAAGGGCAGGAAGAATTGACAGGATAGGTTCTGTTTATAAGAAAATTTATGTATACAATTTTTTCCCTGAAGATGAATTAGAGGAATTGCTAAAACTTGTTCAGATATTACAGAATAAAATAATTGATATAGACGAATCTATTGGTTTAGATCAAACTATTTTAGGGGAAGAAATACATCCGAAGGTTTTCGGGATAATAAGGAAAATAAAAGAAAAGGACCCCGATGTTTTTGTGGAACTAGAGAAGAATTCATTTGGAGGAGGAGAAAAATTTTACCAGCCATTAAAGGACTTCCTTAAGAAAAAAGCGATAGAAGAGTTAGAGGAAATTCCATACGGAGTTCACAGTGGCTTAAATAAAAGTGAAATGTCAGGGATATTTTTCTATTACAAATTTAGAGACGATTTTCACTTCTGGCATTTATACGATCTCAGCAGCGGAGAAATAATCAAAAATAAAACAAAAATTGTAGATTACATCGTTTGTCCACCCAAAGAGAAAAGAGTTATTCCTGATTTCTTTGAAAAGATTTATGGGATAAACAAACTCATCCTCAAAGATATTGAAGAGTCGTATAAAGAACTGGAGGCAAGTCAAACACAAGACTCTAAATTAAAAGAGTTAAGCAGGTCAAAAAGTACCAAATTTATAAAAAGCATTATTACAGATATTGAATTGCAAATCGACCAGCATTTGTCAGAATTTCCAGAAGATGATTCAATAGAAAAGTTCTGGGAACCCGTCAAAAACAAACTTCTTTTAGTGCCATATACAAAGAAAAGATTAAAAGAATTAAGAAAATATTGGAGACAATACAAAAAAGACGATAACTGGAAAAATCTAATCAAAAGCTTGAGTAACTTTTTGATTGAGAAAGGAATTCACAAAAAAACGGTAATTGAACCCTTCGATAAATCCAAGCTAAAATTGATAGCAGTTGATTTTGTATCTTAAGTTTTAGTACTTATTTACATGTTAGGTAGGATATCATCTGAACTTATTATAGAAAACTTGCAGTCGTCGCAAATCCCGTCTGGATTATCAGTTTCATTCACGCCACATATACTGCAAATCATATTTTGTAATATACCGCAGATTTAAAAGTTATTTCCCAAATATTAAGTGTTAAAACAATATTCCGATTGAGGAGTAACTATGAACATAACATGCTTAGGCGGAGTCGGTGAAATAGGTGGAAACAAAATCCTGGTGGAAAATGACGGGACAAAAGTGTTCCTGGATTTCGGCAGAAGCATGGGCAAGGCCGGTAAGTATTACGAGGAATTCATACAAATCCGTTCGAAATCAGGCCTTTTGGACCTTTTGAAATTGGGCGTGCTGCCTAAAGTGGATGGCGTATATCCCAAGCACCTATTGGACATCACAACCCTGGGTTCTGAGGTTGATGTCAAATCCAAGCTTCCATGGGGCGAAGCATCTGACTATTGGAAAAATGGTGGCATAAAATCGTATGACAAAGAGAAAGGTATAAATGGCGTATTTGTCAGCCACGTTCATTTTGACCATTTGCAGGACGTAAGCTTCATCCACAAAGACATCCCAATATTCAGCACCGAGACAACAAAAGTAATGGCCAATGCAATCACGGACGTATCAAAAAGCTCTGTTGACAACCAGTTCTTTGAAGTAAACGACAAGGTGGCAATAAAAGAAAAAAATGAAAGCTACAGAACCGTTTTCCCGGGCGAGCTTGAGTACAAGGATAGTCCAGAAACAGTGGAGCTAACAGACCTGAAAACGGGTTACACTTTTACCAGGGAAATAAAAACAGTTAAGAGAAAATTTATAACAGAAAAAGAAGGAAAAATCGGCTCCTTGGATTACAGGATTATACCAGTTGGGCATTCCGTTCCTGGTGCCTGTTCTGTCCTATTGACAGCGCAGGACAAAAAAACAATCCTCTATACGGGAGATATAAGATTTCACGGAAAAAACGAGCCGTCGCTTGATGAATACGTTGGAGATATTGGAACCGAAAAGATAGATATCATGTTGTGCGAGGGCACAAGGATAGACTCTGAAAAGAAACTGACTGAAGACGATGTTTACCAGGATATGCTGGAGCAAGCGGCGAAAACCGAAGGACTGATTCTCGTAGATTTTGGCTGGAAGGACACAACCAGGTTTGAGACGATTGCTAAAGTGGCCAAAAAAACTGGAAGGACATTGGTAGTAAACCCCAAGATTGCATACCTGTTATACGAGCTTTATTTAATGGATGGCGAAAAATACAGCGACCCGACAAAAATGGATGGCGTCAAGGTATATAAAAAACGCAGGGGCGGTCTTCTCTATTCAAAAGCTGATTATGAAAAGTTTGAAGCAGGATATCTTGACCACTGGGGAAAAAACAGTGCTAAAAAAGACAACAATATTGTAAGAATATCTGAAAAACTGGGAATAGGCGGAGATTCCAAAGCAGAGACTCAGGAACTGACCAAAGATGAAAAAATGGCATGGTTCCTAGCAGTTCACCATATAAAAAACGGGGTGACTTCTTATACCATCAGGGAAAATCCAGACAAATATATTCTTATGTTTAGTTTCTGGGATGCAAACGAACTTTTTGACCTGTCCAACGAAGATGGAGTAATCCCAAATTCCAGGTACATCCGTGCATCATGCGAACCGTTTAATGATGAAATGGAAATAGACGAGGAAAAACTTATGAATTGGATGAATAAGTTCGGTATTTCTTATGTTACTGAAGAAGAAAATAAAAATCATTTCAAGCGTGCCCATGTTTCAGGCCATGCTTCCAGGCCAGAACTTAAGGAACTTATCAAGAGAATAAATCCAGGGACAATTATTCCAATCCATACAGAACATCCTGATGAGTTTCACAAAATTGTAGAAGAGATTGGCACAGGCATCAAGGTTATCAAGCCTGAATATGGAAAGAAAATCGTTGTATAGATTGGTAAAGATTTTTCAGTTAAATCGCTATCTTATCTTTTTTGTTGGATATTTATCCCTAATAAATCTATGAAAAAATCTACCTTTTGAAGATGCATTCATCAATTGATGGTATATATCATTCCCAACGTTTGAATATTGGTATATTCCCCCGCTATGGAATTCAATTTCTAGTATTTTCTCTGTTTCATCATAACCTATCGAGTTTATATTGCTCGAATCTACTTGGATCCTATTCATTATTATTCCTCCTTTAATTTCATCATTAGTTCATTAAATTTTTCAGGAATATTAGTATTATCACAATAATTTCCCAATGCTTGTCCTAAAAGAATTTTTGTGAATTTTTTCCCACTACCTTCATTAAGTGACTTTAATTTTGAACTAAATTTTCCATCAGAACTTGAACTACATTTCTCTCTAAGTTCTGCTATGTTTTCAATTGTCCATTTTGACCTTGAGATATCTTTTCCACATTCTTCAATATATTTTTTCCAAGCATTGAATAATGTATCATCATCGAAGGCATCTTCAAATTCTTTTTCCCCAATTGAAAATTGCCTATCTTCTGGAATGTTTAGGTTATTAATAAGTTCTAAGGAGTTCTCGCTAGAATCATTATCCTTCAATATACAAATACAAGTTGGATCAATTAATTCGGATAAAGCTTTAGCAAAACCAGGGATATTTGTTATTCCTCTCGTATTAATTATTTTTATAAGGTCATTGTTTAACGTTGTATCATTTATTTTTTCATAAATCCTTGGCAAAAAAGCCTCTTCTGTTTCTCCTTCAACCAATATTATTTTTTTAGCAAAATACAGATAGATATTTTCAATTCCTAACTTTCTTAAAATTCTATCCGATGTTTCAGGTTCATTTTTAAGATATTTTATCTTTGTCAAATTTGACTCTGGTTGAAATAATAATCTTATTTGTTTAGGTTTTGTAGCATTAATCAAAAATGGAGAGTGTGTTGTTAAGATAACTTGGCAACTTTTTTGACTCAATTCTTTTAAAATATTAAATAATTCCAATTGTGCTTTAACATGTAAATGAGTATCGGGTTCATCCAAAATATATAATTTTGATTCACATGAAGTTACTTCGGATTCAACTTTATATTCCAATAACGCAATAGAAATTCTTCTCTTAGTTCCATCTCCTTTCTTATCAACAGATATTTCTTTTTCGTTTTCTAAAAATTTAACTTTTGATGAAATGTTTAAACTTCTCGGTTCAAATGAAGGATCGACTTTAATCTCTGTGAGATTTGTAATGTATTGTTTGATTTTTTCTTTTATTCCCCTTTCTTCCAAATCTTTTCCAATTTTTACGGAATATTCTTTCAATTTATCATCAATGAAATTTTTTATTGTTTTTCCTTCTGATATTGATTCGTTCCAAATTTCATGTTGTTTATCTTTTAAAAAAACTTCATTAAAGAAATCTTCAATATTCTCAAATTGCTTACCATCTAATTGAATTAGATTAAGTTCTGGGAAAGTACCATCTTCGATCATCAAATCTTCTTCGTCGAATTTTTCGATTAATTGTGTTTTCATTCTGTCAATCCGACTATTTGACCGAACTGTCAAACCAAATAATTTCGCTAAATCTTTAATCCTTATTTTATCAGTTTCCGATGATGGTTCTTCCGAATTTTCCAAAAAAGTTTTATTTGAAGAAATGAATTGTTCAGTCGGTTTAATTGTAAAGGTCTCGTTTGGAAAATTTTCTTTTTCATAATATTTGATAAATTCAAATTCTTCGGTAACTAACTTTATTGTAATTTTGTCTTTATTAAAATTGAAGTCGTCGGGTTCTATTTGATAATCTCCTGTAAAGATGTTAATGCAATCAATCACCGATGATTTTCCACTGTCGTTTTCTCCTACTATTAATGTTACTTTCTTATCAAGAATAATAGAAATATTACATAAACAACGAAATCCATCAATTCTAATCTCATCAATAAGCATAATAATATGATTAAATGGAGTTATATAAACATTCTTTAAGAAGAAAATCAAGAATCCCTTCTTTTTACCTGATATCACTTTACAACCCTATATTTGGTCAAAACTATTTAATGATAAAATATAGGGTTGTTATATATATGGTTTAATCCTGAAATTACTACCACAATTCACTAATTTTTTTTGCAGAGATTAGTTTTTCATATGTCGTATATCTTGATGATTGAGGTGCAGTCCCTTTTTTGTCTTTGTCTAATTTTATTGGACCGATTTTTTTCTTTAGTTCAACATTCACAATATATTTACCCATATTTTTGTATGGTTGAATCCCATTTTGTTTGATTTTCGCCATCCATCTTATTTCTGATATAGGCTGCGTTTCATACATTGCAATATATTTCAATTGTGGTATAAGTGTAGGTGATATCCGTATAGCCCACCATGCATTATTATCCAAAAACGCATGTTTGAATCCGTCTTCTCTTGCAGGGCATACAATCGTATCAATTTCTGTAAAATCTCTAGTTTTAACTTTTGTTTTTATTTTTTCTGTTATACCTTCCCTAAAAGGAGTATAATTATACAATATTTCATCATTATGAAGGAATTTTTTAATAACTACAACCTCCGGAACCTCAGAAAAACGTCTTAGTAAAGAATTGAAATCCTCCGTTTGGTCATCAATGACGACTATAATTCCTACATTTCTATCATAAATCAAGAAATTCAAAAGCGAGTCTATATTATCAAAAGGAGCATTGATTAGCTTGTTTTCAACTTCGTTTTTTAGCTCTCCGTCTTTTTTAATTATATCTGTTAGTTTTACCTGGAGTTCCCTTTTACCTGTTTCAAAAGCTGCATAAAATCTCATAACTTGTGGACCAATATGTTCGTATAAATGATGTGATTCTAGTTCATATTCCACAAAGAATAATTGTGGTTTGTTTATATTTGAAAAATCAATTAAAAACCCATCGGGGATTCCAGTATTTTTAGATTTCTTTGAGCCGATTTTTCGTTTGTAGTCGATTAAGACTGTTTCATCACCAAAAATATGATTCTTATTTTTCACAACAGCTCGTTCCAATTCATCTTCATTTTCAAAAGCAGTTTCCTCAAAGGTTTTATTTTCAATAAGGATAAGCGACATGTGATCTCCTAATAATATTCTATAACTTTAGTGTATTAATAAATGATATGATTAAAGAGGACCATGTTTAAACAACCATATAAATCTTAAACATTTTCCCAACGTTTTTCAAGATATTTTTTATCTTTGTTACAACTTCCTCTTCAGGCACAACAAAAATAACAAACCTTCCCAGCCTTGTATTTTTCTCATAGTTTTTTACAATCTGTTCCGGATGGTTGGCCGAGGTTTCAACTTCAACGGCAATCTCCCTTCCCCGACCATCACTTACTTTGGAATAAGCCAGCATGTCAGGCTGTTCAGCCCTTCCACCCTGTTCAGGAATCTTCACGAAATAATCCTGGCCTTCAAGCCATTCTTTCGCACGGAACAACAAAGCACGGTGAAGCTCACCACCGGCCTTACTACTTGAACCAGATGTTACACCGACTCCTATTGTTTTCAATCCCTTCTCAGTTAATTTGGTCAGAACCTTAGGCCGCCCCCTCCCTTCTTTTTTCACAATCCTTTCAACCAGCCCCTGACTCTGGGCTATGTCCAACTGTTCGCTTAACTTAGAGCCGGGAATTGACATGCTTTTTGAGATGTTAGTCCTTGTTGCCTCATCACCTTTTTCCTCAAAGGAATAAACGGTTCGTAGAAGCTCAATTATCTCATTTTCCACTTGTGATTTAAAAGAGATTTGCTGAGGAAGTATCGGGGCAGTGTAAAGCACTCTCATCCGCTCAAGCAGTTTCTTTGTAAAAGAATGCTTTTTGGTAGGAGGTTTTAAGGTGGAAATCTCAAACGGAGGAACTGGTCTCTCACCAAAACCGCTCCTGAGCTTAACAACAGCCTTTCCGTCAGGCAGAGAAGCCAATACACGCAAAACCTTGCTCTTGTCAACAGAGCCGAAAGAGTCTGCGACCATCCTGGCATCCTTTTCAGAAACACGGAAGATTGTTTTGGTGGCAGTATTGCCCAGAATGTCCCCAAGCATTTTCTCAGGAACCTGTTTTGTGTGCTGGTGTGCAAGCAAAAGCCCAATCCCATATTTTCGCCCCTCGGTTACCAAATCCCCCAGAGTCTCCAGATGAGCAAAATTCTGGAACTCGTCTATCGCAAGAAAAACAGGTGTCCGGTCTTTTCTTTCTCTTGATACAATAGTGAGCCATAGTTTTGTAATCAGGGCAGAACCAATCAGTCCTGCATTCATCTCTGACAATTCGCCTTTAGGCAGCCTCCAGATAACAAGACGGTTAGGCTTCAGCAGTTCCTCAATGTCAACAGTGGAAACCTTCTGGCAGAAAATCTTTCTGAGCAAATCATTCTTGACAAATGGCTCAAGTTTATTGATAACTGCATCAGTCCTGCCTTTCGGCAACCTCCCCAAGTCATCATAAAAATCCTTGTACTCATCCTTATCCAGTTCCTCCTTTATCAGGTCCAGCATTTCCTTAAATGTCGGCGAGTCATCATTCCGGTAAAGCCTCCGAAGGGCATTCTGGAAAATCCTGTTAAGGGAAGGCCCCCAATACTTGTCGCCATACAGTTTTTTCATGAAGCTTACGATTTCACCAATCATCCGCTCTACCATGATTTCACGCTGGGTTTTATCCTGGTATCTGGGAAGTTCAAACGGATTGAGAGAAAAACCAACCTTCAACAGGTCAAACAAAAGAACATTCCTCAAATCCTCAGGATAGACAGCTTCAGCAATGTCATAAGCTAAGTCGCCGTGTGGGTCCAGAATCCATGTGCAAAGTCCCTGACGGAAAGCATCAAGAACCTCGTTTATTATCAGCGTGCTCTTGCCTGAACCAGTTGCACCAAGGATATACTGGTGGCGATACAGGTCATCATTTTTTACGTAGATTTTTTTAGTCTGGTTTCTGCACGACACTTCACCCAGACATAATCGGATAGGTCTTCCATACACAAAATCACCACTGCATGTTTGAAAAAGAGGGTTTGGTATATTCCACTCCGCAGTTTTCAGCCCCCACAGGCAGATGAACAAACGAGGCCAGCTCAGGAACGCTTATCATAAAACTGTCAGAAAAGAAGGGAAATTCCCTCAGGTTCATACTGGCCAGAACACTCATAGAATTTCTGAAAATCGGAAAGGAAACAATTTTTGGAGACAGACGGCACCTGTCCGTATCAAAAACAGAAAATGTCCGGGCAACATGCTCGCAGCTTTCCCTTGCCTTGAATCCATCATTGGAAACAGCAGCTATCCTGACCAAGCACTTCAAAACAGGAACTCCCACGCCCCTGAAAAACAAATCATCCCCGTATTTCTGGGTTAGCGCAATCCTTTTGTCCTTCGGTATTTTCCTGAGCCTTTCAAATAATATCTGGACAATCATCTTTGAATTATGCCCGTTCATCGCCTCCAGAACATGGCGGAGCGGTTCATAACGGAAATCATCAGAACATTTCAAATTCAACTCCACGCCGTGCAGAACAAGAGAACAGGAGGAAACATAATCGCCCTCCATTAAAGCTGGAATGTTTGCCTTAGACCGCTTCATTTCAACCTGCGGGTAAATGGAATTAAGCTGGCCTTTAAGCATCCCTTCAACCGATGTCGAGGACGAGAAAAAGTGGAAACTGAATCTTTTATCCTTCCAGATCTCAAAGGAGAAACGGCCCGAATAATTCTGAAGCATGTAGAGCACCTTCTGCATCCCGGCCATTGAATCCAAAGAGCATTCGGAAGGGACCACATCAAGAAGAAAGCCGTCAGGAAAATCAAGGCAGTTTATCTCATTCTGCGAGAGTTTATGAAGTCCGTATTTCCATTCATTAAACAAAAAATCACCTTTTGGGTATCGGATATTTGCCAACCTTGACAAGGAAACTTGCCACCAGCATTATCAGACCGAAGACCACGGATGCAATCATGGTCAGGATGTCCTGCCTTTGCATGAGAAGCAAGGCCAAAACAACGAATCCGGAGAGCATAACAATGCCAAGGACAATTTTGGCAGCACCTTTCACGAGTCCGCCTATCAGTATTCCTAAAACCAGAGCACCAAGAGCATAAAGCATCCAGTTGTTTCCATTTCCTAAATTTGATGACATCTCAGGCAGAATGCTTGTTATGTTCCAGACTAAAGGATTTGCCATGTCTACCACAGAAAGAGTTCTGCAAAAAAGGGCATTAAGGAAAACAGAGAGTGGATTGCAAAAAGATACACTTATCTCTTCGCTCTTTCAATCTTGCTTTTTATTTTTTTCATGTGAATGCATTTAAGATTAGAGTAACTATATCCCCCATTTACTCCAGAACCGAATAAGTTAACCCCGCCGTTTACACTACTTATTATCGGAAAACAAATCGCTTCAGTTTTATCTTCGCATTTATTTACAATAAATCCGTTTTCCGTTTTTATTACACAACTGTTTGTTTTTTCTAATATCATACTTATCGTGTTGTTTCTGTTATCTAGCCCTTTTAAAGCCCATGCACGACAATGAACGTGAATAACGTCAGAAAGCGTATCAGAATACTTTGCACTCCACTCTCTCCCAAAAGCCGTATTATATTCTCCCCAAGTCTTATCTATGGCAATATTTCATGAATGCCCGGTGTGTGGGGAACAAGCAATTGTAAAACCGGAGCTGGGAAACAAGGAACAAAGAGTTTTTCAATGCGGGAACGGTCACACATTCAAAAAAGATGTAAACGAAAAACCGGAAGCGGACGACAAAGAGGTTATGGAACACATGCCGGAATGGGCAAGGAAAATAGACGAACTTTCAAAAAACGTGATATACCGGGGTTAAAAAGATTAAGTATTAATATTTCCGTGATTTTAACTATTATATGGTAATAAAAATGGGATATGTATAAGAGATGATGACCGCTCCGTGAACCTTGCAGCATATGGAAGAACTGCCATTTTTAGTGTGAGATGGTAGCATGGACAATCATTACACAGATTCCATTTTCAAGCACAGGGAAGTTTTGTCTCCCAATTATTTACCTGACAATCTGCCGAACAGGATGGAAGAGATAAAGGGGATAAGCCGGATTATTCATGATGCACTGGAGGACAATGTAACTCATATCCTTCTCAGCGGTCAGCCAGGTACAGGAAAGACGGCTGCAATAAAGCTAATTTTCAAAAACTTGAAAGTAGACACGGACGCCCTGCTCTGCTATGTAAACTGCTTCAACAAAAGCACAAGAATGGGTGTTATATACTCAATGGTGCTGGACTTCTTCAAAGAGAAAAGGCCCACAAGAAAGATGCCATCAAGAAGGGGCATTGCCTATGATGAATTATTGGATTCCTTCAAAAAGGAACTGGAGAAGACAAACACAAAAGTCGTGGTCTGCCTGGATGAGGTTGACCAGTTGGAGGAAACAGAGCTGATATACGACCTTATAAGGACAAGGTGGGACACAGGACGAATACAGGTAATAGGAATATCAAACAACCCGTTCATCTTCAAGGACCTTGACCCGAGAACAAAGAGCAGGCTTTACCCGTTAAGGGAGATTTCTTTCAATCCTTATACAAAAGAGCAGATGTGTGAAATAGTCAAAGCAAAAGTTGAAGGCGCATTTCATGAGGATGTTGTGGACAAGGAAGCGATAGACTACCTAGCAGAGTTTACGGCCCAGAAAAAAGGCGATGTAAGGGTGGCAAGGGAGACATTGTTAAGGGCTGGAGAATTGGCCAGAAAATCAGGCGACTCCAAAGTGGGCGTGAAGCACATCAGGGAAAGGCTTAACAGGACCAGGCACACAAAGGCAATAAGCGTAATCAATGAACTTACAAAAAGGGAGAGGTTCATCCTGAGATTGATACCGGAAAAAGGGACATACTACCCCCAGTTGTACAAGTTTTACAAGTCAACAGACGGCCAGCTCGGCGACAGGATGTTCAGGAACTACATTGAAAGATTCTCCAAGTTTAATCTGATAAACATGGAAAGAAAAGGAGTCGGCGGCAGTTACTTCATCACCCTGAACACGCCAAAGGATGTTTTGTTTGGGATATCGTAATCTATTTTATTCACTTTTTTGCAGTAGATAATATCTGTTTAAATAAATCTTCAATGGGGTTCATAATCACTTCATCAATACTGTCTTCAGAGATATTTGTTGGCCATTTTGATGATAAAGTAAAATATTGTTTGCCCACCTTCTTATCATCATCCGGAAAACCAGACCAGTTTCTTGAAGTCATTACTAACAAGAAGGCTTTTGCGTTTGAAAATTCCCCTTTTAGCCTTATTTCTCTCTCTTGGAAGTCTTTTTCCCAATTATGTCTGTTCCAGCCCAATTGTGTCTTACACTCAATAATGAAAACAACTTCATCATCCTTCCAAACTGAGATATCAGGTCTGATTGCCCCTCGTTTTGGTTTGATTTGCCTTTCTGAATGAACTTCATAATCAATGTGATTTTTGTCAAGAATCAGTTTTAGATAAAAGACTATTGTTTCAACAAAGAAATCGGAGGCTGCTGATATATATCTCTTGTTCAAAAAATTCTTGATCTTGTTTTGAGTTGCATAATAAGCATTCATCCTAAGAATGATAGCTTTTGTAATTTCTCTTTCGTCAAGGGAAATAGAAACGTTAGATCTAATTTCATCATAAAGGTTGACTAATTGATTAAACTGGTTATTCAGATTTTCCCAATAATTTCTTTCAAAATTGAGCAATGACATAATTGATTCCTTTATTACACATTTTTTCTAATACTTTATATACAAACACATACTATTACTTTAACTCTAGTTTCTAAACTAGTTAAACCAAAATCAAGTGTGCCAAAAAAGGAACCGATGCCAGACCAACAACTATGTAAATCCACATAAGCAAATCGATTGTTTTCTGTTTCATAGTTACATGCTCTTTACAATTGTTTCTTTCTATTCGTCTTTTCCTTTTGCATCATAGTTTTTCCTAAGTCTATCTCCACCATTGCCTGTTCCATATGCCAATTCGCTATATCATGCAATTGCATTGCCTTGTTAATGTGCTCTTCAACTTCAAATAAAATCTTGTCCTTCTTTGAAAGCCCTTCCGGTATCATATTTTTACCCTCCCTATAAGAAAATTATTTCTATTCAAACGGTCTATCCCAGAATATACCACAGATATGCCCCCGACCAGAGGAGTCATCATGAAAACTCTTGCCATGTAGGACTTCTCGTTAATTATCCTGTTCCAGACATCCAGCTCTGCCGTGAAATAATGCCTGAACTCCACCGGGATTTTCAAGAACTCTTTTTTTAACTGCAAAATAAATTCCTTCTTGTTATTTACTTCCTTCTCAATTTCTTCCAGGTCTTTTTTGTCGAAAACTCCTTTCAATTCGTCGCCAATTTCAAATTTTACTTCCATCTAACCACCAAACAATTTTTACAAGAACAAGATATTATTTATCCTCCAAATATATAAGCTAGGAGGCTCAAATCGCTTATATTAAAATATAAACCGGTTTATGTTTGAATATAAAATTTTTAACTGATTGGAACACCCAAAAACTTCAACTTCAGACATTTTGTTAAAAAATTGATTTACTATACTTTCCACAGTTTGCAACCAACTCTCTGTCCCTTGATTTAGCGACGTCTGCTCAATTACCATCAGGTGATTTTCTTGGAGAAAGAGTTTATGCTCGAATGTGAATGCGGGGCAAAGTATAAGTTTCAGGGCAGCAGGAAAAACCTGGAAGAATATCTGGCCTCTCAGACATGGATGTGTGAGCTGGGAAGGCACGTGGAACTTGGCAGGAAGGGAGACTACCTCACGATTGTTGAGGAAAAGGAAGAGCTAAGCGAAAGCCCTGAGATAGAACCCAAAAGGAAGGACGAATACACCGTACCTGAACTGCAAAAAAAGTTTGGCACAACCCTTGAACACATGGGATTTGGCATGTTCAAAGATACGGAGGGGAACGTCTGGGACTTCAGGCCTGGAAAAGACGGGGATAGATATTACTCAAAGGTCGGGTGATTTATTGAAGCTTAAACTCACAGAATTTTCTTAGAGAACAGTTTATACATCTGTTAGGCTGGTTGTGGTTTCTTTCCACTTTGCCGCTCCTGATTTCGCTTCTGATGGTTTCCATAGTCCCTTTAACTCTGTTTCTGAGATTCTCATCAAAAGATATCTTGAATTGGCCGTTGTTGTAGGCAAGCAAACCAAAAGGAACCTTCTTTCCTGAATCCTCAAGCAGCAGGCAGTAAGAGGCCAACTGCATAATGTGGCTATCATAAGGCCGACCTGCATTGGTATTTTTCACTTCAACAGGTATGTATTCATCGCCTCTCTTCACGATGTAGTCAGGCTTCCCCGCCAGATTGAACCTTCTGGAATACAGTGCCTTGGCCGGTTTGTCCAGATCAGTGTATGTTATCTTCCCCTCAGGAATCCTGTATTTGGTCTTAATCTCCTTGGCTTTGCCTGAGGATAATGCCGAGTAAAGCAGGAGGAATAATGCAAAGACAAACATCACTGTAATGATTATCTCCATCATAGGAAAAACCAACCCAGCAAAATAAGGACGATTACCAACAGACCTAACCCCAGATAAAGAGTTTTTCTGGAGATTTTTTCATAGCCAAGAGCTGACGTTATTTTGATTCCCAAATCAGCATGTGCCTTCAGGCCGTTATCCAAAGCTTTAGAACTCGGATTGTATCCGCATCGCCGAAGATACCATGCAACGGAGCAGTATTCATGCTGGCCGATTTCTGAGGATTTTATTGTCGTGTTCTTGTCAAATTTCATAAATAACCTTACTCTGGTAGAAATAAAAAATTTATAATACTGCCGATTTCTCCTCCAATTGCAGACTACTTATTTTTTTTCAACTCTTTCACAAATCGAAAACCCTATACTGAGTAAAAGGAAAATAATTCCAAATAAAGCAGCGATATTTGATGAAAGATCTAATGATGCATATAAAACCGCTGTTCCTTCTGAAAGAGGTATACGTGGAGTCCACAAAAAATAAAGACCAAAGCAAGCTATTGTTGTCAGTTTGAAAATATTGGAAAAAACACGCCATTGTTCTTTTTGCATATAAACCGATAAAATCATGTTTTTTGATATTCTTATTGTTGATGTTTAAAAATTCAACCTGATTTTAACCCCAATCCACACCATGAATGAACCTTAGTGACAAGATTCAAATGAACGATGTGACCAGATGCGGGAAAGGTTTGGTCTAAATAGAACAAGAATTCTGTATTTAAAAATTTTAATTTTTAAAAGGTCAAATTAAAAGTTGTACGTTATTTTATATCTTATAGCATATAAACCTTTAAATATTTATCATATGTAATTAAAATATGAAAAATATTATCAATAAATTATCTAAAAATGATAAAAAGTTTCTAATTTCTCTATTGGAAGACGGAAGCAAGACAGATTCACAAATTGCTAAGGAAATCAATATAAGTAAAGCTACTGCTGGAAGAATCCGGAAAAAATTAGAGAATGAAGATATAATCTCAGAATACATCCCTATAGTAGATTTAGACAAATTAGGAGCTGAAGTATTTTTAATAATTTTATTTCAATGGACAAAATTCAAAGATAGGAAGTTAACAGGTGAAATGCTATCCGAACTTGAAAAAGATCCACACGTAATATTTTTAGGAAACGGAGAAGGTTCTGAAGGTCTTACAACATGCTTATTTTTAGGATTTAAGGATTTAGAGGAATATAACAACTATTTTAAGCAATTTAGGGCAAAATATGAGGAATTTTTAGGTAAAACTATAAATTTGTTGATTCCTTCAAAAGAAATAAGGAAGCATGACTTTACCGATATGGTAAAGTTCATGTTAAAGGAGGGGGTAAAATGAGTAAAAATTTTTTGATATTTTTAATAATAAGTTTTCTATTTCTTTTACCAACTAATGTTTTTGCATTTGATATGGATACATCCGTATCGCCAACAAGTAAGTTGAGTACTAACTGTGGTGGACAAGAAGCAGTGACAGTTAGTTTAACAAATAAAGGAAATTACTATGGAACGCTTTGTTGGTGGAGTCTTGATAAATCTAGTTGGACTAAGGGAACAAATTCTTGCCTTTCTCCTGAAGGTGGAGCTGGTACGTTCTTAGTTAATTTGGATGTACCAACATCTGGTTCCATAACACATAATGTATATGTAGCATGTAGAAATTATGGACACTGGGATTGGAGTCTTTTAAAATATGTAAATGACTGTGTCAATACTAACACTTGGAGTACAGATTATAAAGAAGGATATACGAAAACTACCGATTGTTTGATTAATAGTCAACAAGATGCTGATTGTGTATATCAACAATCTGTTACACTTGAATGTAATGTACTAAAACAGCAAGCAGAAGCTGAAATAACTAAAGCAGAAAATCTTATTAGTGACGCTCAATCTCTTATAAATACTGCTCAAAGTAAAATTACAGAAGCTTCTGATATTGGAGCTGACATAACGCAAGCAAATAGTCATTTATTATCTGCTAATACAGGATTGACTAATGCTCAAACATATCTAAATACAGCACGAACATCTTATAACGCTGATAATTACGAATCTGCAAAAACAAATGCACAACAAGCACAGACTTCTGCAAACAATGCTAAAAATAATGCCAATCAGGCAAAATCTTCAGCCGAACAGGCTACGCAACAAGTTTCACAAGAAAAAATTGATGCAAGTAATACTATTTCTATTGCCAAATCTGCCATAGATGATTCAAAGAAAAGGATTGAGGATGCAGAAAAATTAATTAACAATGTAACAGTAATTGGAATGGATACAACTTCGGCAGAAGGGGATGTAGCAACTGCTAGGTCAAAACTGGAAACAGCAGAAGATTACTATTCTGAAGCAAGTTCTAATTTTAATTCTAAAAATTATGATTTAGCAAAACAAAAAGCAGATTCCGCAGAGTCTTATTCATCACAGGCAGAATCTTTAGCATCAAGTGCGTATAATTCTCTTTGGACAACTTACTCCAAAAAAAGAGTTGGCGCTCAAGCAATTCTTGATGCAAGTGGTAGTGTAAGCCAAATGAATGAAATAATGACAAAAATGGATTATGTCTTAAGAAATCTTAGAGATTATAATATAGATTTAACGACAACGCAAAGTGTGACAGATGGAGCAAAAACGAGCGTGGATTCTTCAGAAGATTTGCTTTCTCAAGCAAAGAATAGGATGGACACAGGATATTCGGATCAATCTGCAGATTTAGCAGTTCAGGCAAAATCAAGTGCTGATAGTGCTAAAAACAGATTGGACACAATAGTCACAAAATTGAAGTTTAGTATATTGGATGGTTTAAAGGCAGCTTATAACGAAAAGGAAGGAAAAGTATCAACCGCACGGTCTGAAGTAAAATCCGCTGAAGGTACTTATGGAACTGATAGTGAAATAGTAATAGCTGCTCAAAATAAACTTTCTGAGGCTGAATCTGAATTAAAAACAGCCAGTAGTAAAATTAAAGAAACTGAGAATTCCCAGAGTTTAAGCGATTTATTAAAAAATGCGGAAGCAGGTTTTTCCGCTCTAGAAAACGTTGGTAAAGTATCGCAAGAAGCTATAGACAAAGCAAATGAAGCAAAAATGAATCTTATAAAAACTGCTGGAAGTATCGTAGCGATAGGAGCTGCAGCAGGTGGGGGATTCCTTTACTGGAGAAGAAAGAAAAAAGGTAAAAAAGTCAAACCAAAAGAAGAGAAGAAAACTAAAGAAGCTAAGAAAGAGAAGCCAAAGAAAAAGAAATTTTGTCCAAAATGTGGAAGCAAAATAAAGAAAGGTTCTAAATTCTGTCATAAATGTGGTAAGAAGATGGGATAAATGACGAAAGAATGTCCTAAATGCGGAAAGAAATACTCAGATAAACATAACTTTTGTGAAAGTTGTGGGAAGGAACTGATTAAATTCAAGGAAAAACCAAAAGAAGTCAAAACAGTAGACACAAAACCAAAAAAATGGTTTATCCCAGTTGTAGTTTTGATTATAGTTGCGATAGCAATTGGTGGAGGAGTCTTTTGGTTTTATGGTGGAGTATCTTTTGGAGTAACATGTAATAAGCCATATATCAAAGTAGGTTCTAACTGCTGCTTGGATCAAAATGATAATAGTATTTGTGATGCTGATGATATTACTACAACAACAGAACCCACGACAGTAAAAACAGTTGATTGTAGTTTGGCACAAATTCGATTTGAATATTCACATATAGATTTTTATCCTAATGGTGTTTTCTCTTTGAAAAGTATAAGCAACAGAGGAGATGTAGACCTTTCGGGATTTAGAATAACAATATATGAGCTAGATGGAGATATAAAATCATGTGATATTGAATCCTCTATAAGAAGTGGTGAAGTAAGTAAAATAAGTAATGAAGAAGGAGATTCTTGTACCACATTAGAAGATATAATAAAATTTAAAGTAACATCAATTGAGTGCCCAGAAGTTGAAGCTATAGAAGAGAGAACAGCTTATAGTAAACATTACGAACCCTATCCAGATTGTTACTCAGATAATGGTGAGATATGGAAGAAATGGTGTCAAGGAGTTGATGTATATGGGTCAGTTTGTCGAAATGGTAAATGGGTAGATGAAAAATTAGAGACGTGTAGTAATAAGTGTTTTGAGAGTTATTTTAGTGCATCTTGTAAGTGATAAAAATGCTAACTTTAATATTACTAACATTTTTGGTATTTGTAGTTCTTTGGGTTAGCGATTTGTATCTGACCTTAAAAGTTGTTAAAAAGGTTGGTGTTAAAGCAGAAGCCAATCCTTTGTTAAGAAAGGTTTTAAGCTTTAGAGGAAGGTTTATTTGGGCATTTAAATCAGCAGAACTTTTATTGTTTTTATACCTGATCTACTATTTATCAACATTCGGGACTTTGCCATTTTACATTTTACTTGGATATATTTTCTTTTATGCTGTATTAGTCGCCAATAACAGCAAAGTTTATTTTCAGGTTACCAAGAAAAGCAGTCCAGCTTTTCGGTATACTTTCCTAATAATTTCTTTGTTATTGATAATGTTCATCTATTTGAATTTTTTATTTTATTCCGGTTTAACGCTCACCTTTGACGAGTTGAGAACTTGCCAATCTGAATACAGAGATGTTTATCATGAATGCTATGAAGAGGATATAAGTCCCCAAACTTCTCAAGAACTGAAAGATATTTTGGAAACAATTGACATAAAAATTCCAATGCCGTGACAAAAATGAAAGAAAAACATATACTATTAATTTTGTTATCAATTTTTCTAATTTTACCTATATCAGTAATAGCAATTACAAATTTGGATTTTAGAATAGAAGTAGAAGATAAAATTTATTTTCCCAATGAAACAATTCCTGTTAACATATCTGTACAAAACAGGGATGTATCTTTTGATGCCAATGATGTTGTTGTTTCCATAAAAATTGGAAAGAGAACATTTGACTATGAATTTGGAGATATAAAATCTCAGAAAAGTGTTATAGAAGATTTAACTCTTCCAGAGTATCCCCCAGGAGATTACGTGATTAAAGGAGAATTGAATTTTACAGATTTTTTTGGGGAAATAGATACTATAGAAATGTTTAATTCATTCCACGTAAGATTTCCTGAAATAGAAAGACTACCAAGAAATATTATAATAAAAGATTTTATTATTTCTGAAGAAATAATTGCCGGGGAAACTCACAGTGTTTCTATAAAAGTCTCTAATGAGGGAACCGTTGGCGGAGATTTATTAATAGAATTAAGTTCCATGGAGGTTAGTAAGTCTAAAAAAATTCATTTAGATGCCGGAGAAACTGGAACTGTTAATTTAGATGTGGAATTTTATAATCCTGGGGTCTCTAAAGTTGAGGGAAGGGTTTTTGGTTTAGTTGACGATGAAAAATATTTGTTGGCCTATGACGTAACTGATGTTTTTATCAAAGAATCCAATGTAGCTAAACTCTCATTCGAAAAGATAGAACCAGTTAATGAAGCTGACAAACAGATTAATCAAAATGATGTAGTTAAATTAAAAATTTATCTCAAGAATTCTGGGAATTGGATGGCTTCAAATGTAAATGGAGTGTTATCTTCTTCTATTTCTGGATTAGAGGTTACGCAATATAGAGGGAATTTTGGTATTATATCCAAGAATGAATTATCATCTGCTATATTTGAAATCAAAACCTCTGATTCAAAGATAGGATCTGAAGAATTACTGCTGGAAGTTGATTATACTGATGGACTTGGAGAACATAAAACTTCATTTAAAATTCCTCTTGATATTTCGGAAGGAGAAGAACCTTGCTATTCTAACAATGATTGTTTAGAAAATCAAATATGCTCCAATAATAAATGTGTTGATATACCTTGTGAATGTGGAGAAGTCGTAAATCGTGAGTGTATACCTTATGTATGCTGTAGTAATTTAGACTGTGAAGAAGGTTATATCTGTAGCGATAACACCCGCATCTGTGAGCCATCCCAACAAATTAAAGCCGATGTTTTAATTGTTACATCAAGCAAATTGAAAACCAGTAATGAATATGAAGAAGTTCTTAAAGAATATAGAAAAACTATCCTAAAAGAAGGTTTAACTTCATTTTATATACTAATAGACTCTCCAAAAGTTCAAGAATTATTCAATATAGAACCTGCAAACCCCAAAGATTGGAGATCTGTAAAAAAAGTTTTAGATAAAATTACTTGTAAGGTTAAACCAGATTATTTGTTAATTTTGGGTGGGGTAGACATAATACCACAACCGCCAGCAAAAACAGAAGCTGAGATACCTATTATACCCCTTTCTGACGATAGATATGCTGATATTGATTTAGATGGTATTCCAGATATAGCATCTGGAAGAATACCTATAGATGATGTAAAAACTATTACAGATTATCTAGATATGCTTGTGGGATTACACAAAAAAATGAATATTAATGATAAATTAATTTTAGGAGATGCTTGTGGAGGTCATAATTGTTTTCTTTATAAAGATATAGATTATGTTTCTGATTTTGTTTTTGGTGTGAAATGTGAACAAAGCAGTAATTGTTTGAAATCACCCCCATATTGCTCAGGTAAAGGTTCTCCTCCAATTTTTCCTATACCGTGTGAAAATAAAAATGAAATGATGAAATTTATAGAAAATTCAGATTTTATATTTTTTGGTGCTCATGGAGATGGTAAAAGTTTTGTTAGCATTGAAGATGAAATAGGACTTATAGGCGACCTTATCCTCTCTGGAGAACAGATATATAAAATGAATTTTAGTAAAAAATTTATTATGACCTTTGCATGTTTTGGCGGTTCTATAGATGTTTCACTTATATGTCTGATACCGGATGCTTGTGCATATCCTAAATTAAAACCTTCTAAAAGTACAGCCTTGGCATCAGTTTATAAAAAATCTCCAATATATATTGGAAACACTAGATTTGGTTATGGAGGTATAAGTGCACAACTTTTCAAAGAAATTTATAATAAGGCAAAAAACGGTGAAACTATTGGAAATGCTATTTTAAAAATGAAACAGGAAAAATTAAAAAACGCTTGGAGTGATTGGTATAGAGCTGTAATTTATGAAATCCAACTTTATGGTGACCCAACTATAAATTTAATAGGTGTATAAAATTGCAGAAAGAAATAGTATTAACGGGTATTTTGGTTTTAATAATCATTGTTAGTGGGTGCATTCAAGGATCACCAAAAACAATAAAAGAAGCAAACATTTGTGGCGATGGGATTTGTGGTGCTACTGAAGACTGTAACTCATGTTCAGAAGATTGTGGATGTAAAACTGGAGAATATTGTAATGATATAGGAATTTGTAGAGAATACGTATGCGGAGATGAAATTTGCTCTCCTGAAGAAGAAAAAGCTCAAAACTGCTGTGAAGACTGTGAGTGTCCATCAGACAAAGTATGTAATAAAGTAACTCAAAGTTGTCAAGAGGAGGCTACCATTTCTGAAGATAATATAAAAGAGATAGTAAATGATTATATGGTTGAAAATGATTTTGAGGGATCCATAAAGAACATAATAGATACCTATTACAAAAATGAAATAATAAAGCAAGTAAATATTGACTGTAGCAGAGAAGAAGTTCCTTATCCTTGTGAAATTATTTTGTATATTAATAATGATGGAGAAATCTTAGAAGAAATGAGAACAACTTAAAATCGAACAATTATTTTTCTATGCATTCTGGAACTAACATATAAAACCAAAATTTAACCCAAATCCCGCACCCGGAATGAACCTTAGTGACAAGATTCAAATGAACGATGAAGACCGGATACGGGAAAGTTTTGGTCTGTTAATATTTCCATTCATTGATTATAAAAATATGAATGGTCTGAGAATTACAAAAAGATTGGATATTGCATGGGCAGTTATCGGGGCAGCCAGATTCTTGGTTTTGTAATATAACAGGGAATATGCAAAAGAGTCAATTAGGAGAGTTGTAAGCATTATTTCAAGAGGTCTTCCCCAGTGCATTACCATAAACGTGATTGAAACAATTACCACTACCAGCATGTCTTTCTTGGAGTCCTCAAGATTCCATCCCCTCACTCCCTTGACACGAACCATAGTTCTGTCAATAGCGGACCACAACAAACCTCTAACAAGTATCTCCTCTCTAATAGGTGCTGAAAAGACTGAAGAAAAAATAAACCAGTAAATATATACAACCGGAAGCTCTTCAACGGGGGAACCTGTAAGATTTAGGAAAAACCATCCGATTAGCCCCAGAACAACACCAATAACTAATCCTACCAAAATGCTCTTTGAGATTCCTTCAAACTTAAGGCCAATCTCGTGGAATGACATGAGACCTTTACTTTTCAAATAGGAAAAATAAGCTACCAAAGGAATTATAGCAATTATCCAGAAAGCTGAAACAATAAATTCGTTATGAATGCCAACTACAAAATTAAAATAAAGGTTGATAACAGCGAAACCTGCCACCATTATTATTAATCCAAATAGCAGAAGATGTATAGAAAGCCACTCTTTATCTTTCTTTATTTCTGACCACTTCATATTTTGTAATTCATGCTCTAATCTATATAACTTTCAATTCTTGGAAAACTTTGCAACCTGCTCTCTCCTACTCCTTTTACCACAACTTCTGCAAAAGTGAAACATGACAGAAGAAAAATGCATTTCATGCAAGCTTACCATTGACGACATAATCAAGGAATACGGTCAAAACGCAGTAGAAGGCGGCTATCATTTGGAAAAAGGATTTCTTTGTGAACCGTGTGTAGAAAATGACCTTAGCGAACCCCCGCTGACCGTCTATCATAACAGGGAAGAGTTCCCAAAAAGTATTGGCCACTACATTTCAGACTACTGGCTGGAAGGGGAAGAGGCACCATTCAGTTTTGAATGGGTTCCGACTGACGCCTGGAGGGGGCATTACGAAACCAAGCACAACGACGGTCTGGTCAGTATTTTTGACGATTCAATACTTTCATACCACGAGAGCGAACAGATGCTAAAGGTTCTGCATGACATATCACTCAAGGCGTTTGACCTGACGAACGTGGACTACTACAGGGTTTTCAGCCGCACATCCAACGTTTTCTGCACAAACATGGACATCTACATCGAGAAGGCAAAAGAGAAACTCGGCAACGAGATTATTGAGGTTGCAAAGAAATACGTGAACTATGACAATCCCGTTTTCTCAACAGGGATTTTGTTCCCAAGATCCGAACCAGCTCCCTTTGAATTGGGAAACAGAGAGGCAGTTAAACAGGCAGAAGCGAGACAGTCCGTAAAACAATTGGTTTTGGAAATAGGAAGCGAAGTACTGCAGGAATAATTTTTTTTATTTTTTTCAACCTTTGAAATCCACTCCCTGCCAACCGCTATTTCCTTGCCAATCCAAAAGACCTCTATGTCTCTGGTAAAAAAATGCCCGATATGCAACTCCGATGCAATGCTTCAGGATGCAAAGGCCATTCCTTCAGAAAGCTGTTATTCTAAGATTTACAAGTGCGAGAAAGGCCACGTCTACAGGGTGAAGACATATTTCAAGGGAATAAAAAGGACTGTCGTGGAAGTCCTGGAGGGTGAGGAAAATGGATCCGTTTAAAGAAGTTATGAAAATAAGTGCGATAACAATACTGTTCGGGTTGCTGGCCCTGACAATTGGCTGGCTTTCAGTAATAATCCTTGACCCGATTTTGATGCTTGAGATGAGGGAAATAGCAATTGTTCTCCTGGTTCTGTTCTTCTACTCGCTGAACATGGATAAGATAGAAGAAATTGAGGAGAAAATAAAGGTTGTTGCCGCAGGAAGGAAAAAACCGGCCAAGCTGGTGCCATAGGTGGTTTTTTGTACAAAGTAGCCAGCCTTCATTTCACAAATGACTGCAACTACAACTGCCCGTTCTGCTACCGAGAGAAAGGAAAAGAAATGATGGACAAGGAGCTGTTTCTGGGTCTCCCAAGGTTCCTGAAAGATGTCACGGAGCAGGTGGCTTTAGGCGGCGGCGAACCAACCCTTTACCCCGGCCTTGTGGAAAATTTTGCAAAGGAATGCAAAGATTACGACCTCACCTGCAACCTTACAACAAACGGCTTCATTTTCAGGGAATGGAACGAAGAGGAGACGGAACGTTTTTGCAAAGACCTGACCATGGTATCGGTTTCGCTGGACGAGGCAAAGTACAAAAACTGGAATGACGGGAACGAATACTTAAACACGTGCAAAAAACTGCAGAAGCACACACTTGTTGGATGCAACCTTCTCACAGACAAGGATTTGTTTTTGAACGGGCATCTCATCAAAATGACTGACCGCCTTTTTGAAAAGGGGCTGGACAGGGTTTTCTCCCTTTACCCGAAAAACTTCACTGGCCCGGATATCATACCCCATAAAAACTACTACCTTTACCTGAGCACCAGGTACCCTGATTTTTACGTGGACGACCTGACCTACAAGATTCTTGACGAAGAGAAATACAAAGACTGGTCCGAGCCGTGCCATTACGGGAAGGACATCGTCAGCGTCAACGAAAAAGGGGAAGTCGCTGGCTGTTCCTTCTCCCATGATTACAAACTCAAGCTGAAAGAGCCGAAGGACATCCTCAAAATTGAAGATGTTGAATTTGAGGACAGGTATAGCTGTCCATATATTGTGAGGTGATTTGATGGATTTAAATCCAAACTGCAGCGAGGCAGTCTTCCGTTTCCACACCGTGGAGCCAGAGAAGATGAATTACATACTCCAGGCCATCGCTGACGAAATATCTGCAAACAACAATTTCTGGGGAAAGCAGGCAGTCCCGAAATACAAAAAAGCGAAGGATTACGAGACGCCATACGGAGGAAAACCCAGCTACTCCTGGAACTCCCTCTGGGACGAGGGCGAAGGCAAGTCATGGGAACAGAAGAGGGAGGAGGCACAGAAAAAGTCATACCCTGAGGACTCAATCCTTTACGCATGCGCCGGGCTGGGGGACAACGAGGCCATCATAAAAGTCAACGAGGAAGAAAAGTATTTCACGCTGAACATCGGGAACAACGACATAGAACCTAACGAGACCAAGTGGATAGAAAAAGTCAAGAAACTGGGAATCAAGGTTGACGAGGCGGAGACAGACGAAAGCCTGCAAAACATCGCAAGGGACTGTACCTGCGGCATAAGATATTTTGATAGAAAGAAATCTTAGAGCAGGTGGCACCTGCACCTTATGGAGAGAGTGGTATCATGGAGATTTACGCTATAGAGTATGCCCCAGACGGCGAGCATTACTCTGTTTTTAAGAAAGGCAAGGTCGGGGAGATGTGGGATTATTTTGTCATGGACAGGGATATCCGAGAGTCTCTGATTTTGAACCCTTCGTCCAAGTTCAGGCTTAGAAACCTAGATACGGACAAAATCATTGGAGCCCTGAAGTTTGACAGAGAGAAGAGGGAATTTCTGCATCTCAGAGAGTGATTTCATGAAAGGCAAAATAATTGGTGTCAACGGTGGAGGAACGCTTTATGGGATTCTGGTTAAAGAGGATGGCGGCGGCATCTTCAACATCCCGGTAGAGCACAGATATTTCTCAAGGATTATAGAAGACAAAGGCAAAATAATAGGAAAGGAAATAGAATACAAGGACGACTGCATCTACTTCATCGAGGACTTCTGATGCATCATAAATAAACTTTGGCCTTAATTTGCCTTAGCTTGTTTTCAATACGGGCCTGAATCTCCGGGTCTTCCAATAAATCTTTCATCAGCAATGTCATCGTGTTATCTACTTCTTTTCTTTTTTCTTCAACTTTCATCACCGTTTCCAGATCAAGCGGGGCACCGCAACGGATACAGAACTTACTGTTTGGCGGATTCATTTTCTCGCAATGGTGGCATTTCCTCGGGGAGAATTCAGTAGAGTCTTCCTTTTCCTCCTTCTTAAGTCCATGGAGTTTCAGGACAGCACCGTCAATGTCACGGCCATTCATATGAACATAGCAGCTTGGCATATCTGAGCCCTGTTTCCAGCCGAAATACTGGTTCATCTGGGCCTCAGTAAAATGGCTGGCCAAGTAAGTTGCACGGCTGTGACGGAAATTGTGCGGATTCACCCTTTTCTTCAATCCTATTTTCTTTGCCAAAGAAGCGAGCATTATTCTGGCATTTGGATATTTGATTAACTCATTCCTGTTTCGTGTTCCAATCGCAACCCAGATGGGGGCATCAGGATTATCCCTAAGAGGATGAATATCTAACCATGATGCAAGATAGGGAACGGAAGAAATCACCCTGATTCGCCTCATTCCTGTCTTTCCGTTTACCAAAATTTTAGCACCGTATTTGTCAAATGTGGCATGCTTGATTCTCATAGTCAGGATCTCACTTATTCTGCACCCGCTTTCATAGAGGAGAGATATCAAGGCTTTATCTCTCAGGTTGCCGGCGGCGTTAATCAGTTTCTCAACCTCTTCACTGGTCAAAAGGTCTTCAGGCAGTTTTTGATTTTTCTTCTTAAAAGTGGTTTTCATCCATTTGACTTTTTTAGGATATTCCTCATCTCCGTTAAGCCATTTATAGAACTTTTTCAGGATGACCTTGTAATCGTGTTTAGTCCAGTCAGCATACTCCTTTTGTTCAATCTGGCGGACAAGTTTCATGATCTCTTTTTTTGTAGCTCTGGTAAAAGAAATATCGAGCCACTCGGCAAGTTTTCGAAGCGTATTAACATATTTTAGAATCCTTGTTTTTGTAAGCCCTGAAGAAAAAGCATAGTCCTGGAATTCCAAAATAAGCTCTTTGTTTTTCTTTGAAATTTTGCTTCTCTCCAGACTTTTCAATGCCTGTTCCATTCTCCGATTTACCTTATGTACATCAAAACTCTCCATGTATATCCCCTCGTTTTTGAGGGATATTAAAAAAGAGGGCGTGTAAATTGCATATTGGAGCCTTCGGAGAACACGCACACTTAATTTAATATCCCCCTTTTACACACAGTTCATTTCAAATTGTTCAAAAACTGTTGTAAATAATATTGATGTTTTTCAAATAAATAGATGCTGAGTGTAGATTGCAAATAGTGCAAATCCTTTTGTAACTAATATTTGGGTGAATTAGAATAAATGACTATGTAACAGCTAGGTAAAATTACTCATTAATCTCGATAATTAATATTTTTTGAGAACTTGCTCAATATTGTAGGGTAACTTGATATTTTTTTGAAAATATCCGCAAATTCCATTGCATAATAATCCCGCAGAGATCGCTTTAAAAGAACTGGTGATCAAGAGAAAAATCAGTTATGGGACAAAAAGTGAAAATGGCAGGATTGCTTGGGAGAACATGATGACCATCATGGATACTTGCAGAAAACATAATGTAAGTTTCATGAAATTTGTAAAAAATATATTCTCAGGAAATTATATTATGCCAAGATTATCAGCATTTATCTTGGAAAAAAACAAAGTTCAATCATAAAAGTTATGGAGAACCATCATTTTTGAGTCTAATAGTTCATCAATTTTGTCTATTTCTCTTTTATTTATATTCTCCAATTCATACAATGCTTCAATAAGTGGCTTAAAAATCTTCCTTTTCTCAAAAGAATTTGGCTGCTCAATTTTTAAATATTTTTTAATTTTTTCAAGAGCGATATCCTTTAGATATTCTATAAATCTCTTATCTATACAAAATAAATTGTAAATGAGAAAACAACTCTCAAATAAATGAGGTTCACTTATTAACTTTTCTTTCATAACTGAAGGATTTATCTTTTTAAGTTGTGATTTGTATAAATCTCTTGTTCCTTTTTCAGAATGCGCTCCAATGAAATTAATTAGAAAGAGAAGATTGTTTACATCCGATGTTTTGGCCTTTTCTATCTTTGAGCACAAATCCTCATTGATTATCGCTCCAAATATCTTGGATTTTTTTTCTAAACTTGAAAAAGATATCGTTTGAATAAAAATAAATATTTTATACAAATCTTTTTCCTCGCTAATTAATTGAACCAAAGAATTCATAGTTTGCTTATTTTGTAGTAGATTTTTTGTGATTGTAAATTTATAATAAAATTCTCTCCGGGAAGGTTTCCATTTTTTATATGGCCAAAAAATTCTGTCTAAATTATAAACAATGTTAGAACGTTCAAATGATGTAATCCGACGCATAAGTTGATAATAATTTATTGGCATACTTTGAAGATACATATGAAGCATATTTAACGGATATTGGTTAGCCCCCCCAGATAATCTATAATTCCTTTGATGTTTAATTATATTTTTTAATAAGTAGAGATTTTTTTTACCCTTTGTAAGGAGAACAGTTTCCATATAAAGCTGTGCAAGTGCAGAGTGGGGAAGAGTATAAAATCCATTTTCATGCCCGATTTCTCCATATTCACTCAATTTATCCAAAGTGGAAGAGTTAAATGATAGTGACCCAAATTTTTCATCTAGAAAAAGTTCAGATACTGATATCTCAAATTGGGAGAAGGGAGCTAAAAACAATAGTGCTTCTGCCACGCCGTGTAGCTTGTATTTATTCTTGAATTCTTTTTCCAAATCCTCAAAATCCTTATTTACAAGGTCATATAATATTTCCATGTCGATTCCTTTTTCTGGCGTCCATGCCCTTAGAAAATACGCCAATATCCATAAGTTTCCATTAGCTTCCTCTTTAATTTTATCTCTGTGCTCCAAAGTAAACTTTTTAAAAACCTTTCTACGCTTATAGTCCTGATTTTTAATATAAGTTGCAATGATGTCATCAGCCAGAGATGAGAAATCAACTTCATTCAAATCTTTTTTATCACATCTATCAAAAATGTCAATTTGCTCTCGGATTAAGCCGATTTTATAAGATTCCCGGGCCGTTAATAGAAACCTTGTTTTCAAATCATTTTTTACAATCCATTCTAAAATTGAAGCAAAATTACGGGATTCTTTGTGAACATCCTCAATTATAACCAATACTTTATTTGCTATATTTTCTAGATAATCAAGACCCCATCGGATAGACTTCCTTTTACCTTCTTCTACTACATCATGAACAGATATTCCATAAACCTTCCACCCTTTGTTCATCAAGTCATATACTATATTTCTGGCAATTACTGTTTTCCCGGATGCGGCGTCTCCTGTTAATAACTGAAAATTATTTGAATCTGTATTCTCTATTTTTTTCCTTAATTCCCCAACTTCGTCCCTTCTGTACATCCAACCCTTTTCAAAATGTTCGTCCAACGGTCCGAGTATTCGGAAATACTCTATACTTTCATAAGGAGATGCTTTGAGCACGTTTTCAAAAGGTTTTAAATATTCAATTCCTTCAAATTGCTCTTTTTTCCTTCCCTTTTCATTGATGATTTCTAAAAAATTTTCTTCATTTTTTCTTGAACAAAAAAGTTCCTGCTCCCCATTTCCCTCAGCACGGTACACAAGAAGCTTGTAGTCCTCGCCAACCTTTTTTACAAATATTGCATTGCCGTACTTCTTGAGCCAAGTATTTAACCGATCTATTCTATCTTTGACATCAAGCCCTTCCTTTTGCTTCCTTGATGTTTTCTTCCTTTTTTTAATATGTTTTAAGTTATCAAAATGTTCCTTCTTCTTTGCCTCCACCTTTTCTTTATATTCTTTTATCCTTTTTTCCTTCAATTTATCTTTTATTTTCTGTTTTTTTACCCTATTTTTTAATATCCTAAAAAAATCATCATATTCTCCATTTGCAACCTCCTTAAATTTGCTTACTATGGAGGAACTCGTGAGTGCAGGTGGATTTCCTCTCTCACACATGAGGTCTCCCATAGCCTTTAAAAACGTCCTATAAGTGGTTCTTACTGTTCCTATTTCATGTTTTAATTTCAATCTCTTCTTTAATTCTTTTACCTCCTCCATCTTTTTCTCTGGAGATAATCCTTTTTTTTGAATCTTTTTTATTTCTTTTTTTAACTCTTCTTTATAATGATCTTTTGGTTCTTCGGTTGCTTTCTTCCATATTGGAATATCAAGCATACCTTTAACTGCTTTCCAGTTTTCTTTGTGTTTAGTAACGATGTAAAAGTCCTTTACGTAGAAAAGCCTCATTGCCATGGTTTGCAAAACCCACTAAGAGTATTTAAATAGATAAGATTACAGATTTTTGTTATGGAGTTACACACAGAACTTGTTTTTAAGAGAAGCGGCGTTTGCAATTCATTAGAGGAAATAAGGAAAGCATCATATAACTCAGGAATATTTAAAATGGATGAAGTAAAACTTTATGTTTGGCCTACAGAAGATTTAAAGGCAGAAATTAAACCATATGAAGATGTTAAAGACTTGGAACCGATAAACGACTGGAAAGGTCCCATACATGATATAAGCATAGAGTTGCCTCTAAAAGATAAGGTAAACAAGAAATTAGATAGATTATACGGACCAGACGAACTATTTCCTCTTGCCGAAGAAAATGCATTGTATTTCGGTATGTGGTGGTCACCAACATCTGAAAAGCCTGAATCCTGGGACTATTACGGATTCTCCTTTTCTGGCAGATCCTTATGCGATAAAAAAGGAGATCAACTCAATAAAGCACTCAATACTTCCGCTACATACGAGTCAGATATGTGCAGCAATTGCTCCAAAGAATCGAAAAATTTCTGCAAGAATCTCACTTCAATACTCAACAAATACTCACTCCCAAAGAAAATAAAGATTACAAGTCATCAGGAGGACTAAAGACTATTTTTTGGTACAGTATTTAAAGAAAAATATCACTTCTTCTAGAAATTTTCTTCGTTGCCCCATATAAAAGAGGGGGCTATTTTTAAAACATGGAAAATCAAAACTTGGAGAGCAAAGGCTGTTGTGTTACTGTCTTTCGCTCTGAACAAATGAAGCAGCCCAATTACATAACCTTCTGCTCTAGCATCATATCTGAAATCCTTTATAACATTTTCTACAAACAAACAAATTTTTCTGTGGATGGAAGTGTTAATATCAATATTTTTGGTCGGTGCGCTAATCGGCTGAATGGTGACGATGACAAACTTTGGGTGGATGGAGGGCGTGTGAAGGATTTGGAGGATATTGTGCTTGAAACTGATAAGAAAAAGAAAAAAAGAGTGAAGAAAAAGGAGGTCAATAAGAATGAAAAAAAGTAGAAATAAAAATGACGCTGGTGACAACACGCTGTTTTTCGATTACATTCTGAAATGTGATCTTTTCAATTCTATGTCAATGAAATGCAATCAATTTATAAATTTTACTAGGGGATAAAGAGATGAAAGAAAAAAATAAAGAAAAAATTGATAAAATTTATGCTGAAATTAGGCAAGACTGGAAACTTACAAATAAAGTAGGAATAGACCTCGTGAAGACCAATATGGAGGAATACAAACATGAAAATAATTACGAAGATAAAATCGACGAACAAATATTATTTGACATTTGTATGAAGATCATTAACGAATTCTTTGATGGTTTTTATCATTATCTAGGCAAACTTGGTACGGATGTCATCCCTAAGGTAATGGAAGATTCTGTGAATTGCAGTATCAATGAAGAGGCTAAAAGACGGATAAAGATAAAAAATAGTGAAAAAGGAGACGAAAAATAAAATGGCAAAAAATATTGTAAAAGTAGCACCCGGTTCAATATCAAATCAAGTAGATGCCTACAACATAAAACATGGTCTCGTCCATAGCAATATACAACATTTTGGCCTGGATTGTGATACCATAAAACATAGGGAGTTTAAGAAGATCGGCGATCGCAGGATTACTTCAATAACCCTAGGGGATTACGGTCTTGGAGGTTCGTCATTTAACACCCAGCGGCTTGCAAGTACCCTAACACCAAAGGTAGAAGAAATATTGCTAAGAAATGAGGAAATAGCTAATGAGCAGGGCAATGAAATTAAAACCATCTATATCAACCTCTACCCTACTGGAACCAGTGCATCAGCGGCGCCTATCGTTGCCACGGCAAGTAAAAAAATAGGAAATGACCCTTTGATTTTCGCTGTGTTGCCTGAAAACCTTGCGGAAAGTTACCAACATATCAGTTGTATTTATTCAATGGCACTCTCGTCATTTTTTTCGACTATCATTTCGCGGGAAGAATTCGCTGAGTCAGTTCCTATGGACACAAGGATTAGAGCCAGGGAGGCTGCAGGAATGAATCCGAGCAAGTTTTACATAACCGCTCAGTTTAGCATGAAACTTTGCAACAGGCTTGCACAAATAATCAGTGGTGTACCATATTCAGAATCTAAACAAGAAACCAAAGATGATGAAGATGACCTGGGTTTCCTTGACGCTGAAGAATCAAGCACAAGAGACATGAGTGTAGAGCTTGAAAGCGCTATTGGGGGACGCCCAGAACTCTTCAGCTTATATTACGGCCACACGAAGGGCAATAACTTCGAAAAATTAGCTATACTGCACCCTTCTGTAATGACGACAGAATATCCAGGAGACCCGCTCATTTTTGCCGGATACGATGCTTCGCTATCTGAGGATGAGGTTGGAAGTGCAATAATGACTGGTCTTGAGATGCAGGGCCTTAAACCGGAGCGCATCTTTTTTACGCCTTCCACCAAAAATGAAATAATAGCACTGATTCCAACGTCTATTCCAGACCGGATTAAAGATTTGATCAGGTTGGTTCAGCGTGATAAACCTCTCAAGGATGTCATGGAAAAGCTGGCAAAAAAGACAATTCTCTCAAACGTATATCCAATCCGCCGGGGTTTTGAAAGCCGAATCATAAAAGAACGGATGGCGCAAATATTCTATCAGGATATTTCAGGTGTCGAGGAGCTGGCAAAAAAACAAGGGTCTTCATCGAGCTGGGATGAGCTGGTTGAGCACAATCTCCTATTTTACCTTGCAGAAAAGCATGGAGTGTACTTAAAACCAATTGGAGGTGATGCTGAATGAACCGGGCCGTTTTGTTGGTTGTTCTCACCATAACACTTCTCCTGTTTATAGGAACCACCTCAGCGGCTGACACCAGAGTCCTTAGCCAGAGAATAGGAGACTGTGAAAACGGTACAGAGCTACATGGGACTGTGACAACTGGTGAGAAGGTAGAGGTAAAAATTTCGGTGTTGATAGCTGAAGAGAAACAGATTGTATTGTTTACGGAGCTGCAGGACTCTGCTTACTACCTTGAGGAAAGCAAAATATCAGAAAACTCTTCTTTGAAGCTGACGCTGCAGCCAGGCACTCACACGATAAGGTTGGTCGGCATAGTTCCCCCTACAGGGGTAGTGGATGGTCAGGAGATAACACTGCTGGGATGCGACAATCTCGGCAGGTACATCACAGCCAGAATAATTTCTCCTTATATCCTGAAAAATTCTGCTTATACATTCATTGCGATATCTGGTGCATCGTGTGCAATCATTGCAGGGTTGTCTGTCTTTCTCGCCACTAAAGGAAAACTTCATAGGGCAAAATCGTTAGTTGAAAAAAAATACGAGAAAAATAGCAAAAAAACCAGGATGAAGCTGAAAACATATCTTGAGAAAATCGCCCCCAGCCTTACTGTTACCCAGAAGAAAGAAGCAAAAATATTAATGAAAGAACTGGGAGAGATTTCAAAATGGCAGTAATGGTAGCCTCCCAAGAGTATTTTGATAGCCTTTGTGCATTTTCATTTGGGTATGCAAGGCTTGATGTCAAAAAGCAGGGAAAAAAGATATTTTCGATGTTTCCCTTACCTTTTTTTCCGCTTTTTTTCCTGCCAATCATCATAGCGGTACTGCTCTGGTTTTTGCTGAACAAGAAAAAGATAAAAGAAGAAATTGAAATCGAAAGTTATCTAACGAAACGCAATGAAGGAATCCTGATCTCGGAAGAGGATGCCCCAGGTCTCCTTAATGGTAAAAAAGAGGATCTCGCAAAACTTCTAGGAATAGCAATCGATAAAATCGTGATTGAACAAGGCGTAACTCCCAATCATATATTCTTCCTTTTGAACAAAGATGACTTTGACATATTCTCTGACGAGGTTCTTGAAACAATAGCGGATAAGCAGGTATGGTTATTCTTAGAGGATAGCGGCCAATCGAAGCTAATGAAAAAGTTTGAAAGAATCGGTAAAGTAATCCTCTTTGACTCAGAGTATATGCAAACCTGCGGTTACCCAAAGCTAATCCTTGGCATTATACCAAAGTTTCTGTCCTTGATATCAAAGGATGGCAATACAACTCTGGACCATATATTTTATGGCATCCCCGACAAATGCACCATCTCGTTCTCCTTTCCAACAGATGTACATGACTCTCTTGCCAGTGTGCTAAAGCATCAGAAATATTTCTGTGCCAACCATAATGACAGTTGCCTGCAGATTACAAACCGCAAAGATTACATGAATGACATCATGGGCCCAGCTAAATACGTAAAATCCGAAACTGAGAGTTTTTTTATCAGTTTCAGGGAGGTCGCATGAAACGAAAGGTTCTTGTATGGTTGAAAAGGCCGTTTCTGCTGGTTTTCTGGTTCTTAAAAAGAATGATATGCCGCCTGCAGCCTGCTGGAAAAAAACTGGTGAGAAGAAGGAAAAGGATTTACGAAACCCATATCGAAAAGCTGTTGAAGTTCCAGAATTCCTCGCCGTTTAACCAGATTTCAGCTCCACCATGGAAACTAAAGGTAAGTGGTGCTTGTTTGGTTTTGGGTAAATATGTTTCATCACAGGTGTACCACTGCGCCCGGTCGAATCGGTGGCAAGAGATATACGGTTTTATTCTCGGAAAGCGGTTCGGAGATTTATTCATTGGCATAACCTTTGTTCCGATAGCGAATATATTACGTTCAAGAGTGGCAGCGTTGCCTGATTACGAGCATGTTCTTCAACTGAAAAGGGAGGTTGCTTCACGTTTTCCAGAGCTTGAGATAGTTTGCACAGTTCATAGTCATCCAAGCGGAGTGTTAATCCCGTCAACGGCCGATAAAATTTGTTTTTTAGCAGACGACCATCCGAACATCATTGTTTCCCCATGTAGATTGCTTTTTGGTTCTCCCATACAAAGACTGGCGGCATTTTATCATTCAGCCGGCAAAGTCAGGAGAATAAAGCTTTTTGAAACTGACAACCGGGATGTGGAGTTGAAAGACATTGATTTCAAAGAATTAGAACCTTCTAAGGAGGAGCTTCTCGCCGGGGGAGAGCTGGCAACTGAAATAGATTTTGGCATCTACAAGATTAGGATGGTTTCCCACCCGAACCTGAGTCTGAAAAAGTTAAGTCAGAAGCTCTCCGAACTGTTCGGGAAAAGAATCGGTTTTGTTCTACTTTACAAAAAAGGGGAAGAATGGGCATATGACCCTGATTTAAAGGTGGTTGATTTCTTTCTGAAAGACTGTGACCACCTTGTTTTTCCTGAAATTTTTGAGGAGGTTGATGATGAATACTGAAGAAGAAATGAAGGGAGAGATTGCCAGATTAAAAAAAGAAATAGAACGCCTGAGGATGGGGAATACAGGCCTTAACCAGGGGATGATAAAGAAGAAGGCCGAAGTGGCCGGGGATATGACGGATATAGGCATCTTTGAGGAAGAGATAAAGAAAATGGGCTTTTCCAACGGTTTTGACAGGGAGGAGGTAAAAGTAACAAATTATTTCTCAGTCAAAGGTCATGGTTTGGAAAAGGGCAAAGTCTGCCGGTGCTCGTTCTGCAGCCTTATCCTGACTGAAGATGAGAAAATCGAAGTGAACAACAAGGTCTACTGCGAGAAATGCTACAGAAAAGAAGAGCATGATTTAGATAAAGACGATTACAAGATTCTGATTTGCATCTTAAGCGGCTTCACTTCCACTTCACCATTTATGGAATATATTGGCTTTGCGGTGACTGTCCAAAAGATAACCGGGATCACAAAAAGCGAGATAGATAAGAAGATTGAAAAACTGTTGGACAAGGGTTATCTCTTTCTGCATGGTTTTATCTTTAAAAGCATTAGGATATCGGCTAAGGGGGAGGAGGCCTTGGCGGCATACAACCAGATCTATCGGGATGAGGATTGTAACCGTGTGAAAAACAAGATACAGCTAATGGGGGTGTAGAAATGAATGTAGCTAAGATACAGGAACTTGTTGCGCTTGCAGGCGAGGCTCAGCTCCTTGATGATGAAAATGTGCAAACCTTGCTGATGGCAGTAGGTCTGGATGATGACAAAGAACTGGCAGATGATGCCAGGGAATTTCTTGCGTTCAAGGCGTTGGGAAAACTTACCTCCCCTGACCCGTTTTATCCTTTGCCTGTGGGGTTGGATGTAGCTGGTGATATAGAGCTGGGCAAGGTAGGTGATACGGAGTTTTCGTTTGGGTTAAACCTTGATGAGATGAACCAACACGTACTTCTTGCAGGCAGATCTGGCAGTGGTAAGACTACCCTCTTATACCACATAATGAACCAGCTTCTGGAAAAGAACAAAAAATTTTGGTGTTTTGATTTTAAAAAGGAGTTCAGGGGTTTCATCAGGGAAAGCGATGATGTTCTGGTATTGAGGCCAGAGGATTTCAAGTTCAATCCTCTTAGGACGCCGGAAGGCATCTCTCCGCTAAGATGGGCATCGATTTTCTGTGACGTGTTCAGCCACTCAATGAGCTTGATGGAGGGGAGCAATTCATTCCTGCTGGACCAAGTGTTCAATCTATATGAATTGTTTGAGGTTTTTGATTACAGCGACATGTATCCATCGTTCCATGAATTGGTGAAAATACTTGAGCATACCCGCATCCCGCTCAGCAGCAGGGATGCCAGGTACTTGGAAGTGGTAAGGAACAGGCTGGTTTCCTGTACCCTGACCGTCGGCAGTATGCTTGATTGCGACAGGGACATGGCAGATGATTTGCTAAGGCAGGATAAAAGCGTTGTTTTCGAGTTTTATGGGATTTCAGAACACGTGACCACATTCCTTATAGAGATGCTTCTCGCAAAGCTTTATTTTTATAGGATGGCTCAGGGAAGGGAAAAGTCACAGAACAGCCCTTTAGTGGTGTTCATGGACGAGGCAAGGAATATCTATGATTACCGCAAGGAGATGAACCCAGCGGCTGGCATACCGATTATTGATACTATAACTGAGCGGATTAGGGATTTTGGCGTTTCCTTGGTCATTTGCAGCCAGATACCTTCTGAAATATGCGCCTCGGCAAAATCCAACACCTACAGCAAAATCATGATGAACCTGGGAAACGGAAAAGACATTTCAGACCTTGCCCAGTGCATGGGGTTAAACCCAAGCCAGGCAAGTTGTTCTTTTGATTTGGGAGTCGGCAGTGCCATTGTCAAAATGTCTGGTCGGTATACCAGGCCTTTCTGGATTAAGGTTCCCCGTGTAAACGTAGAAAAGGATATTTCGGATTTTGAGCTGGAAGAAAAACTGGAATCCATGTTGTCAAAGTTTGACGTCTCGCCTGTATCTAGGTCAGAGCTGTATGAAAATTATGTTGACTATTTAGAGAACAGGGGAAAAACAAAAAAGAAGGAAGAAATGATATCTGCTCTTGTCAGAGAGTTGTTGGTCAACATTTTCAATAACCCTTTCATCCCGATTTCCAGAAGATATGAAACCCTGGATTTATCAAGAAAAAAAGGAAAGACCGTAAAGGATTTTTTGATGGAAAACAATTTCACCTCGGAAGTCAACATAAAGATTTCCAACAGCATTTCCAACTTTTTGGTGCTTAGAAAAAAGGGATTGGCAATGTGCGAAAAGTTGGGGCATAGGGGCCAGCTTTGGAGGGAGATTGTTACAGGGAAGGTGTCGTTCCGCCACAGGTTCTATCAATTCCTTATTAAGGATTATTTAACCCAGGATGGCTGGGATGTGACTGTTGAGAGCCGGATTAATGGCAACAAGAGGGTTGACGTTGAAGCCGAGTATGGGAATAAAAGGATTGCAATAGAGGTAGCAGTGACCAAATTTGAACTCCAAGATGTAATGAAATGCATTAATGATGGTTTTGATGAAGTCAGGGTTGTGTGCAAGGATGAAACAGCCAGGAAAAAGATAGAGGGCATCATTAATGGCTCCAATGGCGGAAAGAAAAGAGATTTTGTGTTTGTTCAGACTATCAACGGGTTATTGGACAGTATGCCGCTGAAAACCTGATTTATCGTGATTGTTCCTCTAAACTAAAAAGAGAAAGAGAAAATAAAAAAAATAAGAAAGAAGGATAAGAGAAAATATGGGAAGAGGCCAAAGGAGAAACCAATGGCAATGAAATTGAATTGTAATAATAAGCACAGGATTAAGAATCCTGATAATGAGAATATGGGGCATGGATACCATGCCTGAACTTTCATGCGCAGCAATGGAAAGGATAATGAGAAGCGCCGGAGCGCAAAGGGTAAGCGCAACTGCGGTTGCTGAGCTGGCCGAGGCCATGGAGGACTACGGGTTAAAGCTGTCCAGGGAAGCGGTTGAGCTGGCAAGGCATGCAGGCCGAAAAACGGTTAAAAAGGAGGACATAAAGCTGGCGGCCAGGAGGTCTGGCCCGATTTGAGTATGAAGAAGGAGCAATAGGGATATGCTACACTGGATGCAGGTCTGGAAACACATGCGTGATTTGACAAACAGGGATGTTGAAAAAAGGGCTATAATGGAGTTTATCAGCTATTTTGAAAAACAGATAGACCTGGTGATAGAACAGAGTGCAGAAGAGCTGGACAAAAAGAACAGGCTGCACACGGTACAGGGATTGAAGCAAAAGCAGAGAATAGACAGGGCCTGCGTCAGGGAGGCAATAAAGACTATAAACAACGGAGGTCATTCCTGTTTGTCCGGAAGGACAGGAGGTAAAAAAAAAGAAGGTGAAAATTATGAAAAGCATACGCCAAAACACCAAACAGACAAGGGGGCCGGAATTACATGAATTTCGACCGCGTTCTAAATGAGTTCAGGCGATATTTATGGCAGAACGGTTACAGCAAAAACACGATAAAAAGCTATACCAAATCAGTCAAAAAGACACTCTCGAACAAGAGGCTTGAAACGCTCACCCAAAAAGACATTGACGACATAGCCATACACCTTAGAAATAAATACAAGCTTGGCGGCAACAGGACAAGGCATGCAGCGATAAACCTGTTTTGCAAAGTGATGCTCAAAAGAAAAGACCTGCATCTGAAGATTCCAAAATCCAGAGACAAAAACAAAGACGTGCTCACGAACGAGCAGGTGGAGAAAATCCTGCACATTGCAGAGGCAAAAGGAAGGACAGAATACGCCGTGCTGCAAACCCTTTATGACTGCGCACTCAGAAGAAGCGAGATATGCCAGCTTAACTTAAAAGACGTAAACTTTGAAATGCTCGAAATATCACTGCGAAATACAAAGACAGGCGACGGCATTGTAACCATGACGTCAAGAGTGGAAGGTGCAATAAAAGACTATATCCTGTACGACAGGAGGCCGTCAGCACAGGGGGAGAAAGCATTGTTTCTTAACACGTATGGAAAACGCATAGGCGAGCATTACATCAGGAACCATCTCAAAGGATGTGCAGTTGAGGCAGGGATTAAAAAAAGAGTCTACCCTCACATGCTGCGGGCAAGCTGCATAACGCATCTCTTGAACAAAGGAATCAATCCATTGACGGTCATGAGGCATGCACGCCACCGGGATTTCAGGACAACCATGGTCTACAACAGGCCGACACAACAGCAGATGAAGGCCGATATTGAAAGGACCTTCGTGGCAAAACAGGAAATAACTGAGGAAGACAGGGCAAAAGCATTAATAGATAAATATCTTCACGGGGGCCTCTCAATTGACGAAATTAGTAAACTGCTTGTGGTTATGCGACCAAAACAATTAAAACCAAAAACCGAATTCACAGGATACGCATAGGGTGCATAGCCCTCTTGCGACACATAGCCCTCTCTTTTGGGCGGGTAACAAAGTGGCTATGTGGCGGACTGCAGATCCGCATACGGGGGTTCAAATCCCTCCCCGCCCTTTTAACTGAAAGATGGAGGTAAATTACTTGAAAATGAATGGACGTAGGGCAATACCAGCGATTTTTTTTATTATAATCTTTGTTTTATTAATATTTCCAAATCAAAACATTGCATCTGGAGAAAATACAAACGTTGTAATAAACGAAGTGATGTATGATCCCACATCAAACGACAATTACAATGAATGGATTGAGCTGTATAACCCTACAAATCAATTCATTAACGTTTCAGGATGGAACATAACCGACAATTATGCTAGTGATTTTTTAAAAGGAGATACTGATCATGGGAATGGCACTACCAGGATACCGCCATATGGCTATGCAATAATAGCCGATTGCGGAACACGAATCTATGAAAATTTCTCAGTTAACAGTACTGCAGTAAGACTTTATGTTGATGATTCCAGTATAGGAAATGGACTAGGGAATAGCAAAGACAGATTGATTCTTGAAAACAGCAATGGAGGACAAGTGGATGCTGTTGAATGGGGCTACAATTATACAGAGGTGCTGGGAACACCCATTGATTTGGTAGACGAAGGACACTCTCTAGCTAGAAACAACAATTCAGACACAAATAATTCATTTATTGATTTTTACGATGGGATAATCCCAACTCCAGGTAGTAAGAATAATTATGTACAAGGTGGAGATTTAGGCATTGAGATTTACCCGAGATACATACCCAAAATACAAGATAATTCCGAATATAGCATTCCCTTTGCTATCAAGTTAAGCATTAGCAACTATCTTCCTAACGAAAGTTATCAATTAAAAACATATGTAGTTGGAAATAATTCCAGTAACTGGCCTGCAAGCCAAACATGGGATGGAGATTCTTGGATGTATTCTGACCGTTATGTGTTCAATATAACTACCGATGAACATGGAAATTGGTCTGACTGGATATGTCTAAGATTCAAAAAAGACTATGTAGAATATCAAAGAAATATTCAAGGGAATAACACAGCATATGTAAAGATGAAAATCAGAAAAGATGGCTCTTTTGATGAAATCTCCAAAAAAATCTTTCTTCTTGACATGGATGAAAGCACATCAAATGCTACTAGCGGGGGATATGTAGTAGGCAGATTTGAAGAAGGCAACATGAATCTACAAAACAAAATTATAATCATCGAAAATCATACCGGAATCGTTACTGGAGGTTACATCACAGAAGATAATGAAATCAACGATGGGCTCATTTCAAAACCGGGTTATTACAAGGTAACATCTCCAGTTGGTTCAAACTATACTATAAAAATTTTAGATAGAAATTTTAGTGTGTTACATACCATCTCAAATGTTACTATAAAACAGGGCAAATACGGAGTCGATATCTGCTCTTTAGATACTTATTTTCTGGTTGGGATGCATAAAACTCTTGACATACCTTTAACTCTGAAAAATGTTGGTGATTTCAATGATGTTGTACATGTATCCATTGATCATGTTTCTACATGCTGGAATGCAGAATTAAAAAAAGAAATAATATCTCTAGATCCTGGGGAGGAGTGCAACGTTAACCTACATATAGTTCCATGCCAGCATCAAAGACAAGAATACAGTAGTGGGGATGTAAACATTAGCACAATATCTGAAAAAGACGTAGGAGAATCAGACGAAATAACATTTCATATTGATCTCCTTGCACCAGACCTCACTGTTACAAACATAAAAGTCTACGACGAAGATAATAATGAAAGTTACATTTGTGGAGAAGGGGAAACCATACGAATAAAGGCATTTTTCAAAAACATTGGAAATGAAAATGCTACAGGCGCAAGTGCCATGTTCTATTATGATTCAATTGATGAAGATCATTTCATTGGGAGTAAAGAATATGACTTGATTGGTAAATATCAGAAATATCCCTCTGTGAAATGGGATACACATAATGTAAAACCCGGCAGCCACACCATTTTTGTAATTGCTGATGAAAACAATCAGATTGATGAGCTAGATGAATTCAACAATGAATTGGCAGTTGAAGTAAATGTATTTAACACCTCTCCTGCCAAGGGTGGTGAGGATCTTATGATAACTGAAGTGTACTATCACACCCATCCAGGAGTTAAAAACGAGTTTGTTGCCATATATAATCCTACAAATAATAGTTTGAATATCTCAGGTTGGTATATAACAAATCAACCATTGAAGAATAGAGCAGAGCAGGGAAAAATTATTTTTCCGAATAATACAATAATAGGTTCAGAAACTTACATATACATTACACAAAATGCCAGTGCCTTTGCATGGGAAACCGGTAAAAATGCAGATTTTGAGTATGACACAGATTCAATCGATGATGTACTGCAAATGTGTGCAACCAAAAAATTTACATTGAGTAATAACGGTGATATGGCTGCATTAAAAGATTGGTACAACCATACAATTGACATCATGGCCTATGGTGATTTAGACTATAATTGCAGTGGATGGAACGGCTCACCGATTCCATATTCTGGGGCGGGAGTAGTTCTAAAAAGAAATTTTAATCAAAATCATCCAGTAGATACAAATACATCAAGTGATTGGGATCATCCAAGGAGATATGGCATTGGCCAATCTGATTTTCCTTTTGTTGACATATCTTTTCACGGAGAGATCCAAGCATTTGTCTCACCTGATTGTAGTTTTAAAACGATTGTCGAAGAACTTCGAAAAGCCAATGAATCAATCTACTTCAACATATATGAATTTACAAATCCATTTCTATGTGATGAACTTGTAGCTGCGCTTAGAAGAAATGTAACTGTGAATATCTTCCTAGAGGGATCGCCCATAGGGGGCATACCTGACAAAGAAAAGTTCATACTAAATAGAATTGCAACATATGGAGGAAACATCAGACTTATTGTTAATGACGATGAAAACGATGTCCATGCACGTTATACATTTGATCACGGAAAGTATCTTGTAATCGATAGCAACACTGTGATTGTGGAAAGTTGTAACTGGGCTAAAACAGGCATACCAAAAGATCCGACATTTGGCAATCGCGAATGGGGCATAGTTGTAAGAAGTGAAGAGGTGGCAGATTATTTTCTCAGTGTTTTTCTTGATGATTGGAATCCAGAGCGTTGTGACAGCTACTCATTTGACGATGTAGCTCTGTCTGTTCCTCCAGATTATTACATGAATGATGATGTTTACAAAGGATCATATAATCCACAGTTTATTTCAGAAAAAATTGTAGGAAATTTTTCTGTCACTCCAGTTTTTTCGCCAGATACCAGTTACAAAGCAATATACAACATGATAGAGTCAGCAAGCGAAAGTATCTATATCGAACAATTGTATGTGTATAGAGATTGGAATAAGGGTATAAGTCCTTTTGTTGAACGCCTGGTCAATAAGTCAAAACAAGGAATTGACGTCAAAGTCATATTGAACTATAACCCTCGCTATGAATCAACCAATGAAAAATGCAATCTCACAAAACAATACTTTGAGGAAAACGGAATTGAAGTGAAATTTATTTATTCTAATTGGTCGTATTTCTGCAATATTCATAACAAAGGAATGATTGTTGATAACAAATCAGTTTTAATATCTAGTGTAAACTGGAATGAAAACTCAGTCACGCGAAATCGCGAAGCAGGAATAATCATGGAAAATGAGGATGTGGCAAAATACTATGCAGATGTTTTTCTCTATGACTGGAATCTCACCCGTCCTCAACAACAGGATACAATTGAATCGCAAGTAAAAAATGAAAATACTATTTATATAGTAGGCATATTTACCATGACCTTCGCACTTATAGCACGTGACTGGAGAAAAAGAGAATGGACATAGTTGTACTACCAATAGGATTGATCTCCATAATTGCCGTTTGCATAATGATTGGGACGCTTGCCGTTGCATATGTTAAAAAATGGATGGTGACATATGCACTGATAGTTGCAAATTTTATTGTGTTTATCATTACACTTATTTTTCAAAACGAGATTATTTTTGATATGAAAGATGGGGTTTTTCAGTATGCGGGCCTGGCATTTAGACCGATTTATCTTTCATTTGAGTACTCACCTCAACTGTATACGTTGTTTACATCAATGTTTATACACAGCGGTTTTCTCCATATAATTGGGAATATGCTAGTATTTTTCTTTGTTGGAATGGCTTTTGAGCAAAGAATAGGATGGAGGAATTTTTTGATCATCTATCTACTGGCTGGCATGTGTGGCACACTTGCCCATTCGTTATTGAATTTAGGTTCTGGAGTTCCATTAGTGGGTGCATCTGGAGCAATATTTGGCATTATGGGTGCATTTGCATTTTCTTATCCAAGAGATGAAGTAGTTATGCCCATCCCATTGGGCTTTTTTATGATTATTCGTCGTATCAAAGTAATATATGCTGTACTGATTTTTGCCGTAATGGAAACTGCAATTGTTATGTTTGGCGTTCAAGACACTACTGCTCATTTTGCACACATAGGCGGCCTAGCTGGCGGAGTTGTTTTAGCAGCAATTCTACTTAGAAATAAGAAGACCCACAGAAAAACAGGCGAAACAATATATTATGACTCATACGCCCATCAAGAGCCAAGGAGAATTGATTTTTCTGTTCTTCGAAAATTAGCCAAAACATCCAATCTTAACGAAATGCTAGACAGAATAGAAAATGAAACCGTCCCACAAGTTAGAGATATTTGGCTTGAACATTTTCTTGAAAAAACTAAGTGTCCTAAATGCGATAACCCTTTGAGTACTTTTGACAGAAAGATCTGGTGTGAAAATTGTGGTTTTAAGGCAAATTATTAGCCATTTTTTAAAAGGAAAAGGTTAAGCCCTTTAGTTCTCCAAACAGCACAAGGCTAGATATTACATAACCAGCTATTGCGCCGCCACAGAGACAGGGAAGACCCGCCTGTGGTTTACCTTTCATAACAAAAGTCATAAGTACTGCAAAACCAACGAGAGTGCCGATTACAACTGACAAAGTTATTGGAAAAGCATTGTCGATATTGACATATGTGGCTACAACAAGAATTCCTGGCATTACAATATCTCCTAACCCCATAAAAAATGCTTCTCGTTCCTTACCCTCTTTAAGTTTTTCTTTCAATCTTTTTGTCTCTTTAATAAGTGAATAGTGCCTAATTTTTGGCACTACCAGCAAAACTGGAAGTTTAAGGTCCATGACGGTGTCTGCAAGGTCAATCATATGTTTAGTTTTGTAAACAGATATTGCATCATATATCGCTAAACCTATCAAGAGAATAAGTACCAATAGAATACCCAATGATATTCCAAATATGGCAATGGCACCAGCACCCACTATAACTCCACAGATATCTATCACATACCATTCAGGATATTTGAAAAGCATCACAACAAGAATAGCTGCAAGGATTATTGAAAAAACAATTGATGTTGAAGTAGAAGTAATGCTGCCAAATAACGGATAAAATACATAAGCAGCAGTATAACCTATTGCACCTAAAATTATTGCTTGTATTAATTGTTTCTTCCAAAACTTTGCAATTAGTAGAATCAAAACTGTAAAAACCAGCATTATAACAAAAATATATGCAATGTTCACAGGATTGTCAGGGTCTTCAAATGCCTGCATACCTGCTTCTTCAAAAGTTCCTGTTATTAGCAACGCCAGACCATGTATAAGAATGAACAAAAATGCCATTACAACAACTGCGAAAATTTCTTTTTTATCTACTGGCGTTTTCTCATCCATTCTTTTTCAAGAACAATGCTTGCATATTTATATGATTTGATTTTTCATCCCTTAGATAAAAAGCGCTTATCCAAAGAAGATATACCAAATAAAAAAAGAATATAACACCAAGAAAAATACTCCTTCTTTTCTAGAAATGATGTGCCCCGTGTATACCACTGGAAGCAGGATCAGCGTTGCCATCACTAAAAACAACAGATGATAAAAAGATACTGTAGCGTTTAACGGTATAACGAGGGCGCATGCACCAAGTATCAGGAAAATATTAAACACATTTGACCCGAGAACATTACCGACAGCAATGTCGGATTCTCCTTTATATGCGGCCGTTGCAGAAACCACGAGCTCAGGAAGTGAAGTACCGATTGCTACCATCGATAATGCAATAACGAATGGAGGAATATTAAAAAAATCTGCAATTGTTACTGCTGATTCTATCAGTAACCATGCTCCAACAACAACACCGACGATACCTAAAATAATAAAAAGGATGCTCTTTTGAGTCGTTCCTTTTTTGTATTCTTTCGAAATGTTCCTCTCTTTTTTTGCACAATGGAGAAAATAAACTACAAACGTTGCAAATAAGACCAAGAATATAACCCCACTAGCTATGTGGTAATGAGCATCCAACAATCCAAAAAACGAAAAGAAGAAAAGGACAATTGTGGCACCGACAAGTATCGGCATCTCCCGCCCTATAATGCTTTTTTTTATATTTATGGGGTGGATAATTGCACTCAATCCTAATACTAGCAAAATATTAGCAACACAGGATCCAATGATATTCCCCAATGAGATGCCTGCTCGATTCTGAAAAGCAGCACCAACAGAAATTGCAAATTCAGGAGCAGATGTACCAAATGCTACAATTATTAATGAAATAATTAGGGAGGATATCTCTAATCTCGCTGCAGTTTTTGATGTGCCCTCTACTAAGATATCTGATCCTTTCCAAAGTAAAATGATGCCAACAATAAATACAGGAATTGCAAAAGCAACATTAATCATAACATCGTGTAATCAAAATGGTCATTTAAATAATCTGAGTAAAACAAACCTTTTTGTATAAATGTCGATTAAGATTTTCTGAATTAACATGACTAAGGGAAAACTGACATTCATCGGTTTAGGACTCTACGATGAAAAAGACATATCATTAAAAGGGCTGGATGAAATCAAAAATTGCAATAAAGTTTATGCAGAATTTTACACAGCAAAGCTTGTGGGAACAGACATAGATAAATTAGAAAGTACAATTGGAAAAAAAATTAAGGTTTTAACTAGAGAGGAAACAGAACAGGGCGACAATATTATAAATTCTGCAAAAAAAGAAAATGTTGTTTTTTTAACATGTGGTGATTCAATGACAGCAACCACGCATGTTGATCTTAGATTAAGAGCAATAAATGAGGGAATTAAAACAAAGGTTGTACATGGTAGCAGCATCGTTACCGCAGTTCCCGGTCTACTTGGTCTTCAGAATTATAAATTTGGGAGGACAACGACACTTGCATACCCTGAAGAAGATTACTTCCCAACAAGCCAATACGATATAATCAAAAATAACAAGGAAATGGGATTGCATACGCTTGTTCTCCTCGACATCCAGGCCGATAGAAACAAACATATGACGGCTAATGAAGGTATGGAATTACTACTAGATATGGAGAAAAAAAAGAGGGGACATATCTTTGCCGAAGAAAGTGTAGTTTGTGTAGTGGCTCGTGCCGGATCATCCAACCCAACGGTAAGGGCTGACAAAATAGAAGTTTTAAAAGATGAGGATTTTGGCACGCCCCTTCATACGTTGGTCATTCCAGGTACCCTTCATTTTATGGAGATTGAAGCCCTTGAGAACCTTGCAGATTTGCCGGTTGAATTAAGTAAAAAATTACAAAAACTATAATAACCCAAGATTGTATTATTCCAACTATTAGGGGATCTAGGATGCAAAAGAAAGATGATATTGTTGGTTATATATATGGAAATGTAGGTTCGACTGAATTTAATTTTGCAGTAAATGGACAGAATGTACGAAAGTTTGATTACATATATGCTCCTCATAAGGAAGGGCATATGTTGGCTCAAGTGATGGACATCAAGCAGCACTCGGATCTTAATTTTGAGGATGCGGCAGGGCTAATAAGCAGCGAAGATCGGCCAATGATCAAGACTAAAGTTTCTGCATTCGCAGATGTAATTGGATATCGTGATAAAAGAGGACTTTTGCAATCTCCCCGTACTCCATTTGACGCAGGTTCTGAAATTGTTTGTGCCGATGAGAATCTTGTAAGAAATGTTCTTGGATTAAATGCGGCGAAGGATAACGGAGCTTACATCGGGCTCTTAAAGGGACATAATCTACCAGTCTATCTTAATATAGACTCGTTGGTCCAGAAGCATATTGCTATACTTGCAAAAACTGGTGGTGGTAAGAGTTATGCTTGTGGTGTGCTTGTGGAAGAACTTCTCAAGAAAAAAATATCAATGGTCGTAATTGATACACATGGAGAATATCAATCATTAACTAAGCCAAACAGAAGTAGAAAAGACCAAAAGGACATGGAAAAATTTGGGGTTAAAAAACAGGAATATTCTAGTCAAATTGCTGAGTTTTCTCCAATAGGAAATAGAGGCGGGATGAAGCATCTTGCCCTTAATGGATCAAATCTAGAAGCACATGAAATATTAGATCTTCTCCCGTCAAAAATCTCTGGACCTCAGAAAGGAGTGTTATACCAGGCAATAAAAGAAGTGAAGGAATATAAAAATATATACGCTCTTAGAGATATAATAGATGCAGTTGGAAGAAGTAAAAGTAATGCGCGATGGAACGTTATTGCATCGCTTGAATCACTTGATTCAATTGGTGTGTTCTCCGAAGCAGGGACATCTACAGGAGATCTTGTGAAGAAAGGAAAATGTTCCGTAATAAATATGAAAGGCGTTCCACCCGATGTACAGGGCGTTGTTGTAGCACGCCTTACAAAGAAATTGTTTGACGATCGTAAAGCGGGTAAAGTGCCTCCATTCCTATTCATAGTTGAAGAAGCACACAATTACTGCCCTGAACGGGGTTTTGGGACTGCTGTTTCGTCCAATATGATGAGAACTGTAGCATCAGAAGGTAGAAAGTTTGGAATGGGTTTGTGTATCGTCAGTCAACGTCCAGCTAAGGTAGATAAAAACGTCATTTCACAGTGCAATACAAATATTATTCTGAAAGTTACAAATCCCAATGATCTTAAGGCGATTATTCAGTCCGTGGAGGGAGTGACAAGCCAAACATATAGAGAGATACAACGTCTTCCTATTGGAGTTGCTTTGATTTCCAGTGCCTCTCTCCAGATGCCGATTATGGCAGAGATACGTACTCGGGAAACAAGTCATGGGGGCAAATCAGTAGCCATCTCTAAAGGAGGGAAGACCTCCAGTTATAAACCTCCTAAAATGCCCCAAGCACCACCATCTAGCCCTCAGTCTAAACCACAACCTGAAATCACAGTTGATATACCTGAATCAAAACCTACAACAGATAATACTACAGAAAAAGCCAAAGATGTAGCCAGAGTGGCAAAAAGATTGGGATGGGTTTCTACAGATGACCCAGACGAGGCAATCAATGAATTGACGAAAGAAGCAGAAAAAATGAATGAAAACATCTATAAATATCTAGAATCACTAGCCAACCTTGGTAAAAACTTTTGTCACGAAAGCGGACCTAACTGCATAAAATGCCCAATGAAAGAGGGGTGCAAATACCGTGTCACACATGGAACAGATAAGAAGAAAGGGTTTTTAAGGAAAAGATAAGGGAAATATGAATAGAAAAACAATCTTGATTGGTTCGATTATTATTTTTAGCATATTGACTATATCTGGTTGTTTGGATTATTTTTATACAAATGGTGGCAATACGATTTATGAATCCCATCCTACAAAAATCAGTTATACAATTAGTTACGGATACAAAGTGAATTGTACTGGAAATGGCGATTATAGCATAGAATATGATTGTGATAAACCTGAAGTTCTCATTGGAACGGTAACAATCACAGATTTGTTGCACGAACAAGATTATAGCGAGACAACACTGGCAAACAACAATATGATCGGTTGGAACATAAGTGGCGAGGGCAGTGATAACTATAAACTTGGAATAGTTGCAACAGTTGAAATCGAAGGTTTTCTTGTTTCTGATCTCAGTGGTACAGGAGCAGAAACATTGCAAGGGTTACAAAACAATTATATGGATATAGTCGATCAATATTGCCATAAGCAATCAAATGAAACCATAACGTTCATAGATCCAAAAAATCCTTTAATCAAAAACACAGCAGTTATTGTAAAAAATCAAGCAAAAAGCAACAATTCTTTTGTCTTAGCAAAAGAGCTTTTCATATGGTTAAAGCAACATACCAACTATCAGACACATATTGGAGACAACAATATTCAGCCTGCAAGCATAACCATCCAAAAGAAAACAGGGGATTGTGATGACCTTTCATTTCTATACATATCTCTTTGTCGCTCAATAGACATTCCTGCAAGATTCATAAGAGGATACTTAGCAGAAGAAAATGACGATGGGGTTAGTGTGATTTCCCATGCATGGGCAGAGGTTTTTGTTGGGGGCGAGCTTGGGAATTATGGCTGGATACCTGTAGAATGTGCAGGCGATAGTGATACGAAGACTGAAATAAATCAGAATTTTGGAGTGGAAGACGTAAGTCATTTACGACTATTCAAAGACGACGGAAGTGACGAATCCTTGAATGTATCTATTTCTGGAATCATGATGTACTATACGAAGGGTATGAAAGTTGACATGTACTCATTTGCAGACATTAGCAAATACAGTACACTGGAATCAAAAGAGCTTTGCATCGATGAAGACAATAAAAGAACATACATATAGTGGTGCTGGAAATAAAAAACAGTTTTTATTTTGGAATGGATGTAATCTGCATTATGTCTACGGTGGAAAATTTATGATTATATCTTAGAAGGCAATCGATTGGAAAGAGTAGGAAAAGTGGGCAGTTACCTTTCTTGCTCATATTGTGTTAGATTTCCATCATCCTGCTCTTCAAATAGTGGCACCTGCCTTGGAACGGTATATATTATTTTAACTCGTGATTTCATCTCATCCTCACCACAATTCAGCAACCAGTATTTCTTTAAAAAACTAAGCATTTTTTCATCTTTTAAGTCGTTAAATTAACAGCCAATAATGATTAGTTTTTATAATTAAATCCCCCCTAAAAAAAATCTTTGGAAAGGTTTCAATGATGATAATTCAACTGCATAATTACCTGCGAAAAAAGTACTTAAAAGAATGCACAATCGTAGCTGATGGAAGTAATGAAAAGTCTGGGCTGGTATTTTTAGAGGAGTGCATCACCATCCCATCTCAACCGCAATGAGAAGTTTTCCCAGACTCTTCTCATTACCCTCAACGGTTGATTTTATCTATTTGATGTATTATTTAATACCATTCAACAATAAACTGTCCAATCCAAAGAAAATTTATTGAGATAGGAAAATAGGAAAAAGAGTCTAGAAGAATTTCCAGACTTTCATTTCATCACTACAGATATTTCCGGCATTATCAGAAATGACGACTTTAATTGTCCGCTTTCCAAAGGTTTCACTCCCCCAGTTCCAACTATATGGTCCAGAAGTATCAGTTGATCTTAGCTCATTATCAATATAAAACTCAACATATCCTATTCCCGATTCGAAGTCAGTTGCATCGACAGTAATATCTATTTTTCCAATTATGAAAGGTTTACGGAGTAGATATTGCCTGATATTAACATTTTTCAGATAGAGTGATTTTTCTGGTTTTGTGATTTCCATGGTTGGAGATGTCTCGTCTTCCTTAGTTGTGAAACTCCATTTTGCCCCATCTGTTGATGCTCCCTGATCATCCCATGCAACAATCTTCCAATAATACGTCGTCCCTTCTTGTAGTTTACTTGGGTTAAATTCTGTAGCAGATTGATTCGCTTCTATCTTTGGTGGAGAATTTGTTGTTCCGAAGTATATGTCATAGGTAACTGTATCATAATCTGGATCGCCGCCAGTCCAACTAAATATTTTATCAAAATCCGTATCGGTTTTACCATTCTCTGGATTTGGATCACTTGGGGGATTTGGCGGGTTGTTATTAACACCTGTAATTACGACAGTTAGCGATGGTGAAAAATTACTTTGATCGCCGTGCACATCCTCGGCCTTAACCTTTATATCATAAACACCATCTGTTGTCCAAGAATGATTCGTTGTAACTGTCTCTCCAGAAGGATAAAACCCCGTCCATTCATCAACAATATCGTCTCCATTCCAATCCCAGCCATATTTCACATTATCGTCATCAGGGTCGGTTGTATTTGTAGAGTACGAGTATAACATCTCTATGCAACCAAGTGTAGGACCAGAAGGTTTTCTAGGGATGTTCGGTGGGCGATTTTCACAACCAATAATATGAGCAATTGCGCTATCCCGGTCATATAAATAATCATTGCCAACGACAGTTACATTGTTTTGGTAGGATCCAGGTTCATAGAAGAAAGTCCGATAATATATTATGTAATCAGAATCACATATATCTGTGAAATTCCAATAAAGATGTCTATCGTTTCGTTCAAAAATAGGCGGTGTCAAACCTTCAACCCATTGAAAATCAAAATCAAGATCCATTGGAAGTACATCATTTACATTAACCTCATCGAAACACCCGCTGACATTGACGTATATTATGAAGGTTAGGAAAGTATATTCTCGACATGTATCAAATGTGATATTTTTACCTCGTCGGCTGTCATTACAATCGGGTTTCACAAACTTATCAACGGTAATATTTCCGCAACCGATCATATGAAATGTTGCAGAATCCTCATCATATGCCTGACCGTCACCCACAACACTAACATCGTTTGTGTAATCTCCACAGTCATACACATAAGCCATGTATCTAATCTCATACTGAGTATCACAAACACATGTGAAATTCCAATAGAGATGTCTACCGTTCTGTTCAAAGGCAGGAGTTGGTGAGCCGCTTACTATCCAATGGTGGTCAAAATCAACACCGACCGGAAGAATATCGCTCACATGAACACTATCATAACATCCGCTGACATTGACATACAATACATAGGTAACCCAAGGATCGCCAGCCCAGTTGTAGTCATTGATATCGAAGGTAATGTTCTTGCCCAGCATACCTTCATCACAATCGGGTTTCACAAACTTATCAACGGTAATATTTCCGCAACCGATCATATGAAATGTTGCAGAATCCTCATCATATGCCTGACCGTCACCCACAACACTAACATCGTTTGTGTAATCTCCACAG